>OGZW01003906.1_pt1 | contig 10736 bp, 5 predicted proteins | sample 1577001 | NCBI WGS metagenome assembly OGZW01 (sample SAMEA3541519, study PRJEB24748) | human gut metagenome | biome: human gut; feature: human-associated habitat; material: faeces | place: China | collected 2012
AGGAATCAGACTGGAAGATTTTCCTTTCCTGGGAGAGAAACAAAAGTTGTAGCGATTCCTCGCGGCGTTCGGATCATCCGGCGCCGATTCCGTTTCATTCCTCCGGCTTCAGGAATTTTTCCGCATAGTGATCGAACAGCTCCGGGTGCACCAAGACCAACTCTGCGTGGGCCATTTTGGGAATTCCGTGGACTCGAATCTGCGGAAAATAATGCTTCATAAACCGAATATTGTACCTACGGTCTTTCTTTTCATCGCAGCCGTACCAATAGGTGATTTTTGTGCCGCATTCGGCAGGCACTTTCGGCAGAGCGTAATTGTTGGCAGACCAGAATATGTTCCGGATCGTCCGGTTCGAGAAGGTTTTGAGGTACCGCTCCATCGCATTATACTCTTTCCTGCTGTCATGCCCCGGCGAAGTAAACCGTTCCGGCGGAAATGCCGCTTCCAGCACCTCACGGTTGCTTGCCACCGTTCTGAAGGACAACACATCCCGCGCCAGCAGCAGCTTTCGCACCAGAAACGGCAGGCGATAGGGAGTCATACCGCCGTCAATGATTGCCCGGCTAACGGAAATTTCCCCCAAGGCCAGCAAACGGGTCAGACACGCACCGCCCAGAGAGCAGCCGTAGGCAGCATCCAAATGGGAAATGCCGTGGACATTCAGATATTGGGTCACCTCGTCCACAGTCTGCTCCACGGAAGTAAAGTCTCCCGGATATTCCGGCTGGTGACCGTCGAACACCACCTGAAAAATATGCCACCTTTGGGACAGGACCGCAATGGTGTCCGCAAATGCCCATACGGGCTCTGCCGTGCAGGGAAAAAACAGCAGCGTTTCTCTATGCTCCCGTCCGCACTCCAAAATTTGCACCGTTTACTCCTCCTTCTTCACATATTCCGCATATGACCCGGCATTCCGATCCCGGAGGCCCTTGTGTTCTTGCATCGCTGTCATCCTCTTTCGTGGTTAGATTGGTCTAACCATCGCCCGTGAATTCACGCGATTAGAGGCGTCTAACCGTCATGCCTTGAAAAAGCCGCAGTTCTGCGGCCTTTCGGCTTATTCAAATAGCTCCCTGCAAGCGCCGTACACCAGTGCTTCCAGCACCTGCGGATACAATTCCCCGATCTGCTCCTTGTGGGAGACGGTCAAGATCAGTCCCCGTACCGTGGCGCAGCCAAAGAGATGCCGCGATTCGGCATAAGGTCATATTTCTCCAAAAGCAGACGGATGTGCGTCTCGTCATCGTGGTAATGGACATTTTTGATGTCATCCGGCAATCTCTGTAAAAGCAACTTGGCGTCATGTTCAATGAAAACCATGTCGCCAGTATCAGACAGCCTCCGGCAGACGGCCAGAACCGCCTCTGCCGCGCGCTCCGATGTTGGCAGGCCGCCATTTCTGTGCAACGCCTGATCAGCCACCCCGTAAAGCTCGGAGTGGATACTTTCCAGAACCGCGAAGAAGGCCATCTCCTTGGATTCGTAGAATTTATAAAACGAGCCTTTTGCGATACCGATCGCCTTTGTCAGTTGATCCACTGAGGTTTTCTTCATCCCTAGCGTGACGGCGCAGCGTCTTGTTTCCTTCAGCAGCGCCTTGTGAAGTTGTTCTGTTTCATAGTCGGTAAAAGCCAAGCTCGTTCACCACCCAAATGACCATTTCGGTTCTTCTGGTCATATTATACCGCATTTTTTCTGGTTTGCAAGGGTGTAGAGAAAAACATACGCATTTTGACAAAAAATTATTTTCCCTTAACACATTATTTCATGAAGGCGCTCCTCTTCCTTTGGCAAAGAACTGCACCCCCCTAAAATCAAAAATGCCCCCCTCCAAACCGTAATTGCACCCCCTTAATGGGTTTCTATCAAAATTAGAGTCATTTGCCACGAAGTGCGGTAGTCCATGATACAATGGGCTACCGTACTTTTTTATTTTCCTATTAAAAAAACGCCGTGATACGGGAAAAATCCAGACAAGGGGGTGCAAAAGCCCGGCCGGTCTGGATTTTTCTTTATTCGGAGAACTTCTTTCCTCAAGCCGCTCTTGCACCCCCTAATGAGAAAAATCAAAATGTTCTATCGGCTTTGACTAATCATCATTGCCATGTTTTAGCCTGTTATTTCGTTTTGCAGAGTAATGCGTATCAGAAAGAATGTGTCAGCATTTTGAAAATACACATCGCAGTTATAGCCCTTCAATTTCCGGCAAGCGGAAAGAGCATCAACGGTATTTCTGCCAAGTTGGCTGGAGCTTTTACTACCCCTGTCCGTCTCCGGCAGACGCCCCCGCCTCCATACGTCCTTGGTTAGCCCTCACTAACCCTTTATATAGCCCATTTCCCGGACATTTCTCATCTTTGTCCTCCTGTCGCGTACATTCCTCTTCGTGCAGTAAGTCATTCGGCGAACCGATTCGGTATTCCATTTTTGAAGAAACTGTTAAATTCAGCAAAAATTCGCCCGCATAAGAGAAAATTTTCAATAAAAATTTCGTCAAAATATATTTCTCAAGAATTGCAATCTCTTCCAAATCGTGCTATGATTGGCAAAACCATACTTGCTCGGTATGCAGCAGGGCAGCCGCTTCCGGCACACCGTATGGTTAATTCTAACCGGCTGACGCCGGGGAAAGAGAGAGTGTGCTTATGAAACACGCCAAGCCCATGAAGCGGGCATTGTCCGTGCTGCTGGCTCTGGTTCTGAGCCTGAGTCTGGTCACGCCCACCTGGGCCGCCGCCAAGACGCCTGCCAGCGGTACCGGCAACGGCCTCACCTGGGAGAAGATCGACAACCGTTCCACCGATCTGCGTTTGGATAAGAACAACGCTGAGAAGGTGGCGCAAGACACTCCGGAATATGCAGACACCGACGTAGTCCGTGTCTCCATCGTTCTGAAAGATGCCTCCACGCTGGCGAAGGGTTACTCCAGCGAGGATATCGCTACCAATTCTGCGGCTATGAAGTACCGCCAGAAGCTGGAGACCAAGCAGGAGAAGATGGCTAAGACCATCTCCAGAAAGGCTCTGGACGGTGAGGCTCTGGACGTGGTCTGGAACCTGACTCTGGCGGCCAACATCATCTCCGCCAATGTGGAATACGGCCAGATCGAAAAGATCGAAAAGATCGCCGGCGTCGAGGCTGTGCTCATTGAGACCCGCTACGAGCCCTGCGTGGTGAAGGACAATGAGACCACCGATCCCAACATGGCCACCTCCGGCAGCATGATTGGCTCCCATGTGGCTTGGGCGGACGGTTATACCGGCGCCGGCTCCAAGGTGGCCATCATCGATACCGGTGCTGACACCGACCATCCCTCTCTGGATCCCGATGCCTTCACCTATGCCGTGAAGGACAGCGGCGCCACGCTGATGACCGCTGCTGATCTGACGGATACCGTTCTGGAGCAGCTGAACGCCTCCAAGAAGATGCCCGGTGTCACCGCCGACCAGCTGTACGTCAACGCCAAGATCCCCTACGGCTTCAACTACGTGGATGACGATCTGGATATCACCCACGCCAACGACAAGCAAGGCGACCATGGCTCCCACGTCACCGGCATTGCCGCCGGCAACCGCTATATCAAGAACGAGGACGGCTCCTTCTCCCCCGCTCTGGATACCGCCCTGACGCAGGGTGTGGCTCCGGATGCTCAGGTGTTCGTTATGAAGGTATTCGGCACCAACGGCGGCGCTCGTGACTCCGACTATATGGTCGCCATCGAGGACGCCATCCTGCTGGGCGCTGATTCCGTGAACCTGTCTCTGGGCAGCAGCAACCCCGGTACCTCCCGCAACTCCTATGCCGCTTATCAGGCCATCATGGAGAACATCACCAATAGCGGCACCGTGGTGTCCATCTCCGCCGGTAACTCCGGCAACTGGTTCGAGAACACTGCCAACCAGTATCCCTATGCCGAGAGCAACAGCTGGACCACCACCGGCTCCCCCGGCTCCTACACCAACTCTCTGGGCGTTGCCTCCGTAGATAACGTGGGCGGCACCGGTGATTACGTGGAAGTGGCCGGCAAGAAGCTTTTCTACACCGACAGCACCAGCGCTCCCATTCAGGCTCTGACGACTCTGGCCGGTGAGCAGCAGTTCCTGTATATGGACACCGCCGGTAATGCCGAGGATTTTGCCGCCGTAAAGGATATCCTCACCGGTAAGATCGCCATCTGCAACCGTGGCTCCATCGCCTTCACCGATAAGGGCAACAACGCCATCTCCAACGGTGCCATTGCCCTGATCGTGGCCAACAACGAGGCCGGCACCATCAGCATGGCTACCGATGGCTATAACTACACGGCCCCCTATGTCTCCATACTGCAGGCCGACGGCGAGTACATCAAGGCCAGCTCCGAGAAGCACACCACCGATTCCGGTCTTGTGTACTACACCGGCACCATGACCGTGGGTGCTTCCGCCGCTGTCAACCATGCCTCCGCCGACTACTACACCATGAGCAGCTTCTCCAGCTGGGGCGTTCCCGGTTCTCTGGAGATGAAGCCCGAGATCACCGCCCCTGGCGGCAACATCTACTCCCTGAAGGACGGCGGTACCTATCAGAATATGTCCGGCACCTCCATGGCCGCTCCTCAGATCACCGGTATGGCCGCTCTGGTGGCTCAGTACATCCGTAAGAATGATCTCACCGAGCAGACCGGTCTCACCACCCGTCAGCTGGCTCAGTCCCTGCTGATGTCCACCGCCGAGCCCATGGTGGAGGATTACGGTAAGGACGGCGACGGCTACTATCCCGTGCTGCGTCAGGGTGCCGGTCTGGCCAACGTGGCCAATGCCGTTACCTCCGGCACCTACATCCTGATGGATGAGGGCGCCAACGCCGGCGCTGCCGACGGCAAGGTCAAGGTAGAGCTGGGCGACGATCCCGCCCGCACCGGCAAGTACTCCTTCGGCTTCACCATCCACAATCTGGAGGACGAGGCTGCTTACTTCGACCTGAGCGCCGACTTCTTCACGCAGAGTCTGATGTCCTCCGATGGTGTGAACTTCGAGTACACCTGGACCGACCCCGTGGCCTCCAACGTCAAGTGGACCGTGGACGGCGAATACGCTGCTTTCCTGAACGATACACTGAAAGATTGTGACTTTAACGGCGACGGTAAGGTCGATGCCGATGACGGTCAGGCTCTGCTGGACTATGTCACCGGCGTGCGTGCCGACATCGAGCACAAGGACGCCGCTGACTTCGACAGCGACAACGGCATCGACACCTACGATGCTTACCTGTTCTTCAAGGAATGGGGTACTGCTCCCGTGGTGATCCCCGCCGGCGGCAGCCTGCACGTCACCGCCGATGTGACTCTGCTGGGTCTGGATGCCTACGATAAGGCCAGCGACAACACCGGCACCTATGTGGAGGGCTATGTGTTCGCCAACGAGGCCGCCACCGCCGAGGGTGAGCAGGGCGACAGCCACTCCATCCCCGTGTTGGGCTACTACGGCAGCTGGACCGACTCCTCCATGTTCGATATCGGCAGCTATATCGCCTATGCCAATGGTCTGGAGACCCGCGCCCCCTATATGTATGTCTATAATGGTGACAATTCCGTAAACAATCAGGCCCTGACCATCAAGGCCGTGGGCGAAACGAAAGGCTACTACTTCGGCGGCAACCCCTTCGGTCTGGACGAGTTCTATGATGCCGCCCGTGATGCCATCAATCCGGAGATCAACAACTTCTACAAGATGACCTTCACCGCCATCCGCAACGCCGCTGCTTCCCGCCTGACCATCACCGACGGCAACGGCAAGGTTCTCTCCAGCAGCGATCTGGGAGAGGTCTCCTCCGCCTTCTACTCCAGCAGCGACGCCACTTGGAGCATGACCCGGTACACCCTGAACATGGGCGATACCCCCAACACAGCCGACGGCACCTACCTGAATGTGGACCTGACTCTGGCCCCTGAGTACTACGTCAGCTACGACAAGGACGGCAACGCCACCGTGGATTGGGATGCTCTGTCCGACGGCGCTACCATGCACTATGGCATGGTCGTGGATAAGACGGCTCCCACCGTCTCCAACGTGAATCTGGGTACCGACGCCGAGGGCAACAAGGTCCTGACCTTCACCGCCGGCGACGACCAGTATATGTCTGCCGTGGCCCTGCTGGACTACGACAAGGGCAGCGTCGTCAGCAAAGCGGCCGGTTCTCCCGAGGGCGCTGCCAAGGGTGCCAGCCAGAACTTCACCCTGTCTCTGGGCGATTCTACGGCTACCCATCTGCTGCTGCAGGTGTACGACTACGCCGAGAACTACGTCACCTACAAGCTGAACCTGAACCCCGATGAGCTGGCCGGTGATGTCACCGTGAAGCTCAACACCGAGGCCCTGACCCTCTTCAAGGGCAACGTCGCCAAGCTCACCGCCAGTGTGGAGCCCTTCGGCGTACAGCCCGACACCGTGACCTGGTCCTCCGACAACACCGACGTGGCCACCGTCAGCGACAATGGTCTCGTCACCGCTGTGGGCAAGGGTACTGCCAACATCACTGCCACCTCCGTGAAGGATCCCTCCGTCAGCGCCACCTGCGTTGTCACTGTCAAGGCGGTGGAGGTCACCCTGAACGGCGCTCTGCAGGATGCCAAGGGCAAGGCTGAACTCTTCACCTGGGATCTGGGCAACGATGCCACTTGGACCGCCGGCCCCGAGCTGGAAGCCGGTTCCGTGAGTGCCACTACTCTGGATGCTGACAACAACACCCTGCTGCTGTTGGATGGCGACAGCTACAACATGCACGAGGTGGATCTGGCCACCGGCAAGAACCTGCACACTTGGAACGGTATCGACGGCGGCAACGGCAGCAATCTCCCCCTGTTCGATATCGCTCACAGCTACCTGTACTCCGGCGAACAGAACGGCAGCAACATGGTTTGGATCTACGGCTACTATGTATCCACCCTGCAGCATCCCGACGAGCTGAGCAGCAGTGCTTACAGCTTCCAGCAGACACTGGCCACGCAGGACGCCAACTTCTTCACCGCCATTGCCAACATGGGCTATTATGATGTGAGAGTCGGTAGCACCCTTTGCCCCGCAGATGTGTTTGTCGCACTGGACGATGCCGGCAACATCTGGACGCTGGGATATGTCTACTACAACAATACGGTCGAGCTGTACACTCTGGACGATGTGGAAAAGACCACTCTGCCTGAGCTGAGCTATCCCGGCTTCGACCAGTACGATTCCTCCATGTCCTCTCTGGTCTATGCCGAGGAGGAGAGCGGCGACGTGCTGTATCTGTCCTACTTCAACGGCGAGACCAACGACATCTATCGTCTGGCCTATTCCACCGACGACGACGGCGGCACCCATTACTGGGATGCCAGTCTGTTGGGCGACGTGGGCAGCGAGGTGTGGCCTGCCACTCTGTACTCCGCTGTTCCCGCCGCCTCCGGCGAGGCCGGTAACAACGCTGTCACCGTGAAGAGCGCTCTGGGCGATGTGACTCTGGATGCCGCCTCCGCTATGGCGGAGACGCAGGCCAAGGCCCTGACTCCTGCTTCCGTCACCGGCAGCCTGAACACTGCCAACGATGCGGGTACCGGCGCCGTCAAGCCCGCCGATGCCGAGACCACGACCCCCGTTTCCTCCATCACTGTCTCCGAGGATGAAAAGACCGTCACCGTCACCGTGGTTCCCAAGAACGACGATGTCACCACCAACGGCCTCTTCACCGTGGACTATGACGCCAGCGTCCTGACTCTGGCCGACGTCACCTTCGCCTCTCAGTACTCCTCTCACAAGGATGCCGACGGCAAGGTCACGCTGGGCTATGTGGATGTGGACGGTCTGAAGGCCGGTACCGCTGTGGCGACCCTGACCTTCACCGTCAGTGATCCCACCGCCGTGGATGCCTCCACCGCCGTCACCGTCCACCAGACGGAGATCAACGACAAGACTGTGGACGTCACCGAGGCGCTCACCGCTGACCTCCATCAGGACACCAAGGTCGTGAACGCCAAGCCCGCCACCTGCACCGAGGACGGCTACACCGGTGATACGGTCTGCGCCGCCTGCGGTAAGGTCTTGGCTAAGGGCGAGGTCATCAAGGCTCTGGGCCACGACTACAAGGATGGCACCTGCACTCGCTGCGGCGATAAGCAGCCCGGCGTCAACACCGGCGACAACAGCACCATGACCATGTGGACCATGTCCGCTGTGATGGCTCTGGTCGGCGCCGCCGTACTGGTCCTGCGCAGCCGCAAGGAGAAGTACGAGGGCTAACCCCTAAGTCTCCGCAGTATCATCTGCCATAAGATCAGCCCTCCGGCGAAAGCCGGAGGGCTGTCTTTCATGTATCCGCAATGCTTCACACAAAGGAAGCGGGCTTTTGCCCGCTTCCTTTTCTCATTTTTTCAGTTCAAAGCTCCCGGCCCATCAAAACACCGCCACGATGCCGCTGACATCGTCGCCGGGCTTCAGCCGGGGATAGTGGTTGCAGCGGCTGTCCGCCGCCTCCCGCTGCCGCAGCTGCCGATACAGCTCCTGCAAGCACGGCTCCTCCGCTCCCAGCAGAGCCTCCCGCTGGCCGGAAAAGCCGTCGGAGAACAGCACCACTCGGGAGAGTTCTTCCCTCCGGTACACCCGATGAGTGCCGTGCCGGGCCGCCTCCGGGTCGAAGCCTGCGATCCAGTAGCCTCCCGGCCGGTTCATCATCCGCCGGTGCCGCAGCAGCATCTCTCGCACCTCCGGCAGCTGCCGTGCCTCGATGACGTCGATGCCTCGCTCCCGGTGCAGACGGCACATCTCCGCCACCACAGCGCCGTCCAGACGGCTCACCGCCTCCTGAGACACCAGCTCCGGCCCACGCCCGTCCCGGAAGCGCACCCCGGCGGCGCAGTCCCCCAGCACGAATACCTCCACCTGCTCCCCCGTCTCCCGGAGGATCGCCAGCGCCGCCGAGACGCCCTCCGTCTCCGGCGGAACACCGCATCGCCGCCAAAGGGTCTCAATGCCCGCCGCCACCATGTGGGGCAGATCCTCCCCCTCTGCACCGACCACGGCATCCGCCAACAGGCGGACATACTCCCGCACCTCCGGCACACGGGGATCCTTCACCAGCGGTGTGGAGCCGTCCACCACCATGGCGATGTCCTCTCCCAGCCGGATATAGTCCTGATTCTCCGCTGCGCCGGGGCAGCAGAGCTGCTGTGTGATGTTCATGCCTTCTCCTTCCGTTCCGCCAGCAGTGTCCGGACGATGCGCTCCAGATAGTCGCCCCCCGGCTCCGTAGCATCTACATACTGCATCCCGCCCAGGCTCAGCTCCATGCCCGGCGTCAGCTCCACATCATCCAGATTCACCCGCAGGATGGGCTTGCCGCAGTGCAGGGCGTAGTTGATCTCATTGCGGACAAAGCCCGGCTGGATAGACTCATGGGAGGCAAACAGCAGTACCTGCCACGAATCCCGTATCTTCTCTGCGATGAACTCCCGAAAATCGCTGCCGGCCTCGATGCCGTCGTCGTACCACAGTCGGATCCCCCGCTGCATCAGCTGCTCCACTATGGGGTACACCCGGTCGCTGTTGATGTGGGCATAGCTGACGAAGCAGTAAGGCTCTGCACCCTCATAGGCCTTCGGCCCCCGCCCCGGCACAAAGGTCTTGGGCTTGGGCAAAGACGGCACGGACTTGCGCAGCTTCTCCATCTCTCCCTGAAAGTACTCCCGCTGCTCCTGCAGCAGGATCACCGTCTCGCAGTGGCGATAGTCCAACAGCCGCAGGGCGTAGTCCTTCCGGGCGGAGCTCTCCGTGGCAACGGCCTTGTTGATGAGACTATACGCCTCACCGTAACGCCCCCGCTGGGCCACCACACGGGCCTTGGTGCAGTAGAACTTGGCATAGGCCGGGTCCAGCCGGATGGCATCCTCCACCGCGCGCTCCACGTCGTCATAGTACTCTCTGCGCACCTGCTCCCGCATCTCTCCCCGGCTCTTTTCGCAGGTGTAGACGAACAGATGGGCGAACAGATGCAGATACCCTGCATTGTCCCGGTGCTGCCGTGCGTCCTCACGGGCCAGCTCCAGCAGCTCCAGCGCATCGAAGAAGGTCTCCGCCTCCAGCTGGAACAAAATCAGCAGATGGTGATAGGAGGGATGTCCCGCAAAGCGTGGATTCTCCTCGAACAGCGCCTGCAGCTGCTGATAGTCCTTCCGATTGCGGTAGATGATGGTCAGAGCATAGAAGGCCCGGTAGGCCAGATCCTCCTCCCCCTCCGCCACCAGCTGCCGCAGCTGCTGCACCAGCTGGGCGTCCATATGCCGGGTGCAGAAGGCGGACAGATCTGCCTCAAACTCCCGTGAGCATTCCTCCTCATGGGCCGTCAGTGCGCTTATCAGCTCCTGCATGGCGCTCCCCCTCTCGCAGTGATTCTTCTCCCCGGATTCTACCACATTCGCCTCCGATTGGCAGCCACGCAAAAGCACCGACGGCCCCACAGGCCGCCGGTGCTCTCTGTCATTTTACCCCGTCAAACAGGTCCCACGGATACGCCTTCGGCGGCGGACACGTCACATCCACCGGCTTCCCGGTGACGGGATGCCGGAAGCCCAGATGATACGACCACAGCGCCGCCGTGCAGCCGGGAGCCTTGCTGCCGTAACGGATATCCCCCAGCAGCGGCAGCCCACGGGAGGCGAACTGCACCCGGACATTTTCTTAAGAGAGTGATTGACTTCCTTCTCGTGTTTTGCATATTGGCTTTGA
>OGZW01003915.1_pt1 | contig 10712 bp, 11 predicted proteins | sample 1577001 | NCBI WGS metagenome assembly OGZW01 (sample SAMEA3541519, study PRJEB24748) | human gut metagenome | biome: human gut; feature: human-associated habitat; material: faeces | place: China | collected 2012
CCGAACGGCGAATGGGGAGACAAGATCATGGAACTTATGGATGCAGTTGATTCATACATTCCGGATCCAGAACGTGATACAGACAAACCATTCCTTATGCCTGTAGAAGACGTATTCTCTATCACAGGACGTGGTACAGTTGCTACTGGTAGAGTAGAACGTGGTGTACTTCACGTATCTGATGAAGTAGAAATCGTTGGTATTAAAGAAGAAACACGTAAAGTAGTTGTAACAGGTGTTGAAATGTTCCGTAAACTTCTTGATGAAGCTCAGGCTGGTGACAACATCGGTGCTCTTCTTCGTGGTGTTCAGAGAGACGAAATCGAAAGAGGACAGGTTCTTTGTAAACCAGGTTCAGTAACTTGCCACCACAAGTTTACTGCACAGGTATACGTTCTTACAAAAGATGAAGGTGGACGTCATACTCCATTCTTCAACAACTACAGACCACAGTTCTACTTCCGTACAACAGACGTAACAGGTGTTTGCGAACTTCCAGAAGGAACAGAAATGTGCATGCCTGGTGATAACGTAGAAATGACAATCGAACTGATCCATCCAGTAGCTATGGAACAGGGACTTCGTTTCGCTATCCGTGAAGGTGGACGTACTGTAGGATCAGGACGTGTTGCTACAATCATCGAGTAATACAATCTGAAAATAGATTTGTTATCGCAAGATAACTTGTGTCCAAACGTAAGATACCCCAGAAACCTTGTGTTTCTGGGGTTTTTCTGTACTCTAAGAAAAGAATTGTTTGTAAAATTATCAGATTAGAAACAGTGAAACGTTTATCAGAAAGATGAAATACGGATAAATTTAAAATTGAAAAATCAGTCTAGCGGTGCCAAAACGGTGCCAAAAAGAAACTCCTGCGAATATTTGCTATTCACAGGAGTAATTTTTTTACCAGCCTTTGATCTGTTTGATCTGTTCAGCACGTTCCGGATCACGATGATATTGCAGTTTCAGACGGATCGTTTCCACAACTTCCTGTCTGGCTTCATCATCAAGCTGATAGAACGATGTGAGCAGATTATCTACATCAGGCATACTGTTCTTACCGAAAAGATACATCAACGGGTACATAGAATTTTTTAAATAAGTCTTTACACGGCTTGCGTCTAATGCTCCGTTCAAACCGTCTGGAAGTGTAGGATAAATCTCTTCTTCCTTAATTGTGCCAGAAAATGGACTGGCAGAACATATCTCATTCACATCAATTTGTAATTCATTTGCAAGTCTTAAAGCAAAATCAAATCGAATATTGGAATCTTTTTGAATAATTGAATATAAGGTTGTGGCACTGATTCCGGTTGCCTTTGCAATTTTACGGACATTTGTGCCTTTTTCATCAAGATATTTCTTTAAATTTTTACCGTCACCCATAGAATCCTCCTTTTTCATATATTGCAAAATTACGAAAAACATAAATCTATAGAATATCATAGCACAGACCTGGAATAAAATAAAGAGAAAATAATATACGAAGTTCGTAAAAATATGTTTACGAAATATTGACAATGAAATAAATACATGATATTATCAATTTACGAAAATCGTACAGACATAGAAATACAGTAAACGTATTCTGTATCTGGAGAGGAAAGGAGGATGCAGTATGGCAAGCTACAATTATATGATGAGTGCTGATGAAGTGGCACAGGAATTAAACTGCTCAAAATCTTATGCTTATAAACTGGTGAAAGCTATGAATAAGGAACTGGCTGCACAGGGATATATTACGATGGCTGGAAGAATACCAAAGGCGTTTTGGGCAAAAAAGATGTATGGCTATGAAATAGCAGGAAATTAAGGAGGATTAATATGGCTTACAGAGAAAAAGACACAAAAAAATGGACAGCCCAGTGGTTTGAGACAAATGTTATGGGTGAGAAGAAAAAACGCAGAAAGCGTGGATTTGAAACAAAGCGAGAAGCATTGGAGTTTGAACGAAGTAAAAAGTTGAGCACTGAGCGAAGTATGGATATGAAACTGAGCGATTTTATTGAGATTTATTTTTCAGACAAACAGAATGACCTAAAAGATCGAACAATCAAAAATAAAAGATATATGATGCAACAGCATATCGTTCCATACTTTGGAAATCAGATGATGAGTGAGATCAAGGCTTCACAGATTATTCAGTGGCAGAATGAAATTCAGAAAAAAGGATATTCAGATTCTTATCTGAGAATGATTCAGAATCAGTTGACCAGTCTGTTTACACATGCAGCTAAAATATATGATTTGCCAGTTAATCCATGCAAGAAAGTGAAACGAATGGGAAATTCGGATTCGAGAAGTTTGAACTTCTGGACACTGGACGAGTACAAACAGTTTATACAGACAATGGAGCCGGGAACAAGATATTATCTTATATTTGAGATGCTGTTCTGGACTGGGTGCAGGATTGGGGAGCTGCTTGCGATTACAAAAGCTGATATCAATTTTGAAAAGAATCAGCTTAGTATCAATAAGACTTATTACCGAACAGGAATGCAGGATATTATCACAGAACCAAAAACAAAACAGTCCTTTCGAACAATCGAAATTCCAGAATTTTTGAAAGAGGAAATTAAGGAATTTGTAGATGGTCACTACGGAATGCCGGATACAGAAAGATTGTTTCCAGTTGTTCAGGAAGCGGTACAGCATAAGATGAAACGGCAGATTGAACTGGCAGGAGTAAAGAAAATCCGAGTGCATGATCTCAGACACAGTCATGTGGCTTATCTCATTGAGAAAGGTGTAGAACCGTTACTGATCCGGGACAGATTGGGTCATAAAGATATTCGTATCACATTGAATACTTATGGACATCTTTATCCAAATCAGCAGAGGAAGATTGCAAATCTGCTGGATAATGAAAATGCAGTTACCGGATTGGGAGAAGAAAGAGATGAATGTTGAAAAGGCAAAAGAAAAAGCCCAGATAAATAATCTGAGCAAGTTCTCTGATAATCAGATTAACTGATATACCATCTTGGCAGATTCAGTATATCACGAATCGAGAAATACGACAATTCCCGAATATCTGTTCATCAGAGACTTGCCCGGAAGGGCAGGAGGAGATGATGGAATGAATATGAATGAAAAAAACAAAATTAAGAATTGCAGAATAGAACCAAAACTGAAACTGATCAATATGGATTCAGTAGAGGTGGAACAGGTAGAATGGCTGCTTTATCCGTTTATTCCTTATGGAAAAGTGACCATTATACAGGGAGATCCAGGAGAAGGAAAGACAACAATGGTACTTCAGATTATTGCAAAACTGACCAGAGGAGAGCCGATTCTTCCTGTTACTGATACAACAAAAGAAAAACGAAGTGATGAAGTCGGTAGTGAGAATGAAGATCTAGATGCCAAAGATAATATTCAGGAACAGTCTTCTATGTCACCTGTAAATGTGATTTATCAGACAGCGGAAGATGGTCTAGGAGATACTATCAAACCCAGATTACTTGCTGCAGGTGCAGATTGTTCGAGGGTGCTGGTGATTGATGACAGTGACCAGCCACTGACAATGGCAGATGCCAGATTAGAAGAAGCAATCGTGCAGACAAAAGCCAAAATGGTTGTTCTTGATCCGATTCAGGGATTCCTGGGAGCAGAGGTAGACATGCACAGGGCAAATGAGATCAGGCCATTGATGAAGCGTGTCGCAGTGCTGGCAGAAAAATATCATTGTGCAGTCATTTTAATCGGTCATATGAACAAAAACAGTAACGGCAAATCTTCTTATCGAGGACTTGGCTCCATTGATTTTCAGGCTGCTGCAAGAAGTGTCCTGATTGTCGGGCGAGTGAAAGATGAACCAGAAGTAAGAGTGGTATGTCATACGAAGAGTTCTCTTGCACCGGAAGGAACGTCCATTGCATTCAGACTGGATAAGAATAATGGCTTTGAATGGATTGGAGAATATGATATCAGTGCCGATGAACTTCTTAATGGAGACGGCAGAGGGCAGAAAAGTCGGAAAGCAAAAGAATTTCTCCTTGAAATACTGGCAAATGGAGGAATGACTCAAAAGAAAATTGCAGAAGAAGCCGAAACCAGAGGAATAAAAAGTAAAACGTTATGGAATGCCAAACGGGAACTTGAAATTGATTCTGTAAAACGTGGAAAGCAATGGTATTGGATGCTGCCAGAATAAAAATGGAAGATGGCAAGATTACCATTTCTTAAGAAGAGGGAATCTTGCCACCTTGAAAGGAGAACAGATGCAAAATAAAAATGTACAGATTCCATACGAGTTATTTTTTCAACTCCTGCAATATTTTTTGATGGATAACTACGATGGCGAAGAAATAATCCGGTTGGGATTGGAGAAAAAACTGGATGCAATGGTGAATCGTGAAGTGAAAATTTGTACCGTTTTATTTCTTTCTATTTTCTTCTTAGTGAAACTACGGAAACAGGGACTTTTGAATCGTAAGCAAGAGGCATATTGTCGTAGATTGTATTTCAGTAAATATTTCTCTGCTTCTGTGATTCCCGTGTTTGGGAGGGGAGAATGGTGTGAAAAAGATTCGGAACGGTGGAGTAGATAGGGAATAACGAGGGATTATAAATACATTCACAAACCGAGTAAATAAGTCATCGATTGGCTCGGTCTGAAATCAAATAAGCGGGTAAGATTGTTTTATAGTCGGGATAGGGGAGTTCCGACAGTCACTTTATATATCAATTTTTATGGAGAATTATTTCAATATCAGGTATGAGTTTGATAAACGAGCCGTTTTACAGGCTATCGACGAAGCGTTGTTATTGGGGAAGCCGGGATATATATGTGTCTCGGACGGGGTTATTTTAAGTACGGTAAACCGGGACCCGGATTACAGACAGGTTGTAGATGGAGCGACCCGTGGTGCGACGGCAGACCGGGCTGGCACATTGAGTGCTCTGTCATGAGCAAAAAGTATCTGGGGGATGAAATTGACATCCATGCAGGCGGCGAAGACCTGATTTTCCCGCATCATGAAAACGAAATCGCGCAGTCCGAGGCTGCAAACGGAAAATCCTTCGCACATTATTGGATGCATAATGCCTTTTTAAATATCGACAACCACAAGATGAGCAAATCTGCGGGCAATTTCTTTACCGTCCGCGATATCGTTGCAAAATATGATCCGATGGTGCTGCGCTTCTTCATGCTTTCCGCCCACTACAGAAGCCCCTTAAATTTCAGCGCAGAGCTGATGGAGGCCGCTGCAAACAGCCTGGAAAGAATCCGTACTGCAGTTGCTACTCTGCAGTTTAAGGCGCAGAACGCAGAAGACAGCGAGCTGACAGAGCAGGAGAAGGAGCTTCTTGCACAGGCAGCAGGATTTGAAGCGAAATTTGATCAGGCGATGGACGATGATTTCAACACCGCGGATGCAATCGCAGCGATCTTCGAGCTGGTAAAATTTGCCAACACCTGCGGTGATACAGAGCACACCAAGGCATTCTGGGAGGCTCTGAAAGAAAAGATCACAACTCTTTGCGATGTCTGCGGTCTGATCGTAGAGAAAAAGGAAGAGCTGCTGGATGCAGACGTGGAGGCTCTGATTGAAGAGCGTCAGGCTGCCCGCAAAGCGAAAAACTTCGCGCGCGCAGATGAAATCAGACAGCAGCTTCTGGATAGGGGCATCGTGCTGGAGGATACCAGAGAGGGCGTAAAATGGAAGAGAGCCTGAGCCTGCTTGGCGCAATCCGGAAGAAATTTGTATGCGATCGGGTGGACATCCGGACCTATTCCCCACTGACACTGGCGTTTGTCGGGGACTGCATCTATGATCTGGTCATCCGCACGATCGTTGTGGAGCGTGGCAATACTGCGCCCGGCGTCCTGCATACCAAAAAGAGCTCCATCGTAAAGGCGCAGGCGCAGGCAGCACAGGCGGATGCGCTGATGGAGGAGCTGACTGCAGAAGAGCAGGCAGTTTACCGCAGAGGGCGGAACGCCCATTCCCATTCGACAGCAAAAAATGCATCGATCGGGGATTACCGCAAGGCGACCGGATTGGAAGCACTGTATGGATTTTTATACCTGACCGACCAGACCGACCGGCTGCTTTGGCTGATTGCGAAAGGGCTGGAGCTGACCGGCCAGCAAATATGATCAAATAGGAGAGCACGCAGATGCGTTATGAAGAATTTACAATAGAAGGCAGAAATGCGGTGATCGAGGCGTACCGGGCAGGACGTCCGATTGACAAGCTGTTCATTCTGGACGGCTGCCAGGACGGACCGATCCTGACGATCAAGCGGGAAGCAAAGGCGAAACAGACGCCTGTTAAATTTGTAACAAAGGAGCGTCTGGATCAGCTTTCCGAAACCGGAAAACATCAGGGTGTCATCGCCTATGCGGCGGCTTACGAATATGCGACCGTGGAAGAGATTCTGGACAATGCCCGTCAAAAAGGCGAAGCACCGTTCTTATTTTTACTGGATAACATTGAAGATCCGCACAACCTCGGCGCGATCATCCGAACCGCCAACCTGGCGGGCGCACACGGCGTGATCGTTCCCAAAAACCGGGCGGCAGGACTGACGGCGGTTGTGGCAAAAACCAGTGCAGGAGCGCTTAACTTTACTCCGGTGGCAAGGGTGACGAACCTCGCAAAGACCATCGAAGAGCTCAAAAAAGAGGGCATCTGGTTTGTCTGTGCAGATATGGGCGGCACGACGATGTATGACCTGAATTTAAAAGGGCCGATCGGACTTGTTATCGGCAATGAAGGAGAGGGCGTTGGACGTCTTGTGAAGGAAAAATGCGACATGGTCGCATCCATTCCGATGAAAGGCGATATCGATTCTCTGAACGCTTCCGTGGCAGCGGGTGTTCTGGCTTATGAAATTGTGCGTCAGCGTCTGCAGTAAGGGCAGCTGAGAGAAAATTGGCAAAATTGGCAGGAAGCATGAAAAAATACGAAGAATGTCAGGACGACGAACTGATCCGGAGACTGCGGGACGGCGATGGCAGCGTCATGGATTATCTGATGGAAAAATATAAGGATTTGGTGCGGAGAAAGGCGCGTTTGATGTATCTTCCGGGCGCAGATCAGGAGGATCTGATCCAGGAGGGAATGATCGGGCTGTTCAAGGCGGTGCGGGATTATGAAAAAGACAGAGACGCGTCTTTTTCCACCTTTGCAGACCTTTGTATTTCCAGACAGATTTATACTGCAGTAGAGGCGGGCGCACGCAAAAAGCATGCGCCCTTAAATCATTATGTCTCATTGAGCCAGCCGGAGGACCGGGACGAGGACAAACAGGCGTATGAGCCGGAGGATGTCTGGGAAAAAAGTCCGGAGGAGCTTGTCATCGATCAGGAAAACACGAGACTTCTGGAAGAAACGATCGAGCAGGAGCTGACGCCGTTAGAAAAGCAGGTTATGGAGCTGCATCTGACCGGCATGGGCTACCGGGAGATCGCAAAGGTGCTCGGCAGAGACGGAAAAAGCACGGATAACGCCCTGCAGCGCAGCCGCGGAAAGCTGCGCCGGGCGCTGGATAAAAAGACGGAGCAGGAAAAGGAAGTGCTGCGCCCGTCCAAAGGAGAGGAATAAGTATATATGACGGAAAATCTGTTTTTGCAGGATCAGGCGGTTTCCTTTCACAGACCCTATCCTGCGTCCCTGACCGCACTGCATGAAAAGCAGCCGGAGCAGGGAATTTTTTATCGACAGGATGGAACGCCTTTTTTGAAGCTCTGGATGAAAAATGCTTGCGACGTAAAGATCGTTATCGGACAGGATACCTATATCCTGCTGGAGGTGGAGCGCAATCTCTGGGAGGTGACGCTGCCGCTGGAGCCTGGCTTTTATTATGCGGCGTTGTATGTGGACAGCGTTGAGATCGCAAGTCCCTATTTGCCCATCGGCTACGGGCATTCCAGACCGTGCAATTATCTGGAAATCGGACCGGTCATGGAAGCGTGCCGTTTAAAGGACGTTCTACACGGGAGCATCCGGCATGAATATTTTTATTCTGAAGTAACGGGACAGACGGAAAGCTGTCTGGTGTATGCGCCGCCCGGATATGACCGGGATCAGCTGAGGCTTCCGGTGCTGTATCTGCAGCACGGTTTCGGTGAAAATGAGGGAAGCTGGGTCTGGCAGGGAAGAATTGGCTGGATGATGGACAACTTTCTTTTCGAGAAAAAAGTCATGCCGATGCTGATTGTGATGGCGGACGGCATGATGTCCGAGGATGGAGATCCGGAGAAAAAAATCATTCCGTCACGGTTTACGGAATTTCTGACGCAGGATCTGATGCCGTATGTGGAGGCGCGTTACCGCGTACTGACGGGACGGGAAAACTGCGCGATCGCCGGGCTTTCGATGGGGTCGATGCAGGCGGCCATGGCAGCGTTTTCCTATCCGGAAAAATTTGCCTGGATCGGGCTTTTTTCCGGCTTTCTGCGCAATTATATCGGCGTGGAGGAAATCGCGGACAGCCATTTGATGCAGGCGTTTGCGGACGTAGAGGCGTTCAATCAGAATACGAGGCTCTTGTTTCGTGCGATGGGGCGTGAGGATTCTTTCTTTACGTGGTTTATGCAGGAGGATCAGCTCTGCGAGGACTACGGCTTAAAACAGGTGCGCAGAGTGTACGACGGCGGACACGACTGGAATGTGTGGAGAAAGTGCGCGGCAGAATTTTTGCCGATGCTGTTTCGGACACAGGAAATAAGGTAAAGAATGGCTTCGCGGACGTTTGTGCGCCGCGAGTCGCAATACGTGAAGGTGGACGTACAGTAGGATCAGGTACAGTTGCTACAATCATCGAGTAATTAATATCTAGTTAGATTTAATATCGATACTTAAAATGAAATATGCCCGCAGGACTTCAGTTCTGCGGGTTTTTCTATATATGTGCCTGAAAAAATCCTATTGAAACTCGTCACATTTCTAAGTATAATATCACTGTATTAAGAAATACTTTGAAGAACGTCTGTTAGTGAAGATTCTCTAACGGACGTTTTTGGGGATAATCAAAATCATATGGCTAATAGGAGGATTTATGGACAAGGCATATTTAAAGCGGGCAAGTACCGTTGCAAAGGTCATTTTTGGAAATGTTTTCTATGCTTTTGTAATCAAACTTTTTCTTTTACCGGGGAATCTGATGACAGGAGGAACAACCGGTATCGGTTTGGTAGTGAAGCATTTTACGGGAGCATCAATTTCCGGATTTGTCTTAGCATTTAATATTGTGATGCTGATAGTTGGAGTGATCTTTCTTGGTAAGAAATTTGCACTGACGACAATTCTCAGTTCTTTCACATATCCAATTGCATTGGAAGCGGCCAATCATATTTTTGCTGATCTGGTGATCACGGATAATCCAATGCTGAATACGATTTTTGCCGGACTTGGAATCGGGATTGGACTTGGTATTGTAATTCGAACGGGAGCTTCTACCGGAGGTATGGATATTCCACCGTTGATTTTAAATAAGTATTTTCGGATTCCGGTGTCAGTGAGTCTGAATGTATTTGATATATTGATTCTGTTACCGCAGATTCTATATAATCCTCCGGAACGCGTTTTATACGGAATTTTACTGGTAATAATCTACACGACAGTGCTGGACAAAGTGTTAGTGATGGGAAATACCAAGACGGAAGTGAAGATTATCAGCAAGCAGGTGGAAGAAATACGTCAGGCAATTCTTGCGCAGGTAGACAGAGGCGTGACGATGCTGTATGGGGAAGGCGGTTACAAACAAGAACAAAAGCAGATTGTATTGAGTATTGTGTCTAATCGAGAACTTCCACAAGTTGAGAAATTGATCAGACAGATTGACCCGGAGGCATTTATGATTATCAGCAGAGTTACAGAGGTACGAGGAAGAGGCTTCTCTTTGAGTAAACATTACGGAGAAGAGGAAGGCTGATGATGCTGCAAAAACAGTACTGTAGATTAAACATTTATAGAATTTAGGAAGAACAGTTGTATGTTAAATAAAAAAGATTTCTTAAAATACGCATCAAAATTAGCCTTTCCGATCATGATTCAAAATTTGATTGGAACATTGGTAAATATTGCCGATACGGTAATGCTTGGATACGTAAGCCAGACGGCGATGTCAGCTTCATCACTTGCGAACCAGTATACGTTTATTCTTTTCTGCTTATATTACGGTATGGCTACAGGAACTTCAGTTCTGTGTGCCCAGTACTGGGGAAAAGGGGATAAAAAGACAGTAGAAAGGATTCTCGGTCTGGCGGAACGGATTTCACTGATCGTCTCGCTTATATTTTTCGTTATTTCCTTTACTATGCCGGTTACGGTTATGAAAATTTTCACAAATAGTCCGGATACGATTGCTGCCGGAAGTGAGTATTTGAAGGTGATTTCATTTTCATTTATGTTTATGGGGTTCTCACAGGTTTTTATGAGTGCGCTTCGAAGTATTGGAAAAATAATGTTGCCTTCCGTTACATACAGTGTTTCTCTTTGTGTCAATGTACTTTGTAATGCCACATTTATCTTTGGTCTGTTTGGATTTCCAAAGCTTGGCGTTACAGGTGTGGCACTTGGTACTGTGATTGCTAGAATTACAGAGGTATTAATTTGTCTCATCTATTCATTAAACAGTTCAGATGTCAGATTCCGGATAAAATACTTCTTTGCGAAATCAGGCATTTTGTTTCAGGACTTTATGAAAATTGCCACTCCAGCCGTGATAAATGATCGAACCAATCGCTGGCAAAA
>OGZW01003917.1_pt1 | contig 10710 bp, 10 predicted proteins | sample 1577001 | NCBI WGS metagenome assembly OGZW01 (sample SAMEA3541519, study PRJEB24748) | human gut metagenome | biome: human gut; feature: human-associated habitat; material: faeces | place: China | collected 2012
TACTTGAAACTCTGCAATAACCTATTACAATTCTATCTAAATTAGGTTTTACATTCATAACTTGATTTAATTGCTCATGCGAATAATATCTATATCCATTACTGGAAGTGTGATGTGGATGAAGTTTACCCTTTTTATCCCAATTCCTTAATGTTTGAACCGATACACCTAATATTTTTGAAAATTTATTGATAGAATAATATTTATAATTTTTTATAAGATTATTTTAACAGTTAAACACCTCCTAACCAAATAGCTCGTCAAATTGACTTTCAATTTTCTTTAGTATAACAGAAAATCAAAAGAATGAAACATTTTTGTAACATTTTAGCTATTTTTTTGCAGAAGAGACTTCATCGAAATTTCCTATGAAATAAAAAATGGGCTGCTTCTGCAGCCCAATCTAATGAAAAGAGAGGATTAAAATATATATGAAAAACTATGTCTTAAGTATACCAAAATCCCCACTCCATTCAATATTCTAAATCTAAACAATTCTAAAGAAAATATAAACTTCTATAAAGAGAAAATTATCCACAGTCGAATTTAGTGTCCGCTACGTGCGAATCCGAGCGAGAGCGCGTCACCAGATAGTTTATATGAAGCGGTCTACCAACTGCCGCCTCCTCCGCCTCCGAAGCCGCCTCCTGAGAATCCTCCATCTCCTCCAGAAAAGAATTCTCCAACTCCTCCAGATTCTGATGGTTCTACAACTGTCAGGTTCTCAGAGACCACATGATCCATATAGTGCCCCATCATATAATAATGGAAATAAGGATCACTGCCGCCATAGACATACCAGTCTGGTGCAGGAAGTTTTAATGCATCCAGTTTCTTTGCATAAAGATCAAACAACCCAAATACCATGGAATAAGGCAGAATATGATAAAACATGTCTGGATGATCTTTCGCCAATACCTTCATTCGGTCTAATTCCGCAGTTTCAATAAAATCACGAAGTCCTGCAAGATATCCCATCCATTCCACACATTGATGGGTTCTCTTCTTCATAAATGCAGTCAGGATCACTCCGATAAATGATACTGCAACGATCACAAGATACACATGGAAGAAATCAAATAATTCTCCTCTTTGTATCTTCACATAATAGTATAATCCATAAAAAATAAATCCTAGAATAGAAAGTACTGCTGATGCGATCGGAAGACCCGTTCTTGCTCCCTTTGAGATCGCATACCATTTATCTATACTATGGCATGCAAGAAACATTCCTATAAAATACAATATCCACGCCATCAATGGAAGGATCAGATTTAGGATTCCATCTGGACTAAATATCATCATAACGAATGCAAATAAACAGATTGGAAGCTGCAACAGTACAAAGGATACGATCCTTGCAACTTTCGAAGATTTTGTATAAATATTTTTCTTATGATCATATTTGATATCATCTTTCACTACCTGCACGGTATCTGCAAATTTGTACTGTAAAGAAGAAGCTTTTACTTTTTTTCTGTTCTTAAATAAAGCTTCAAACATTGTTTTCTGATATCTTGGTTCTAAATCTGGAATATCTTTGAGTTTGATAAATTCCATATCCTTTTGCCCTTTTTCCTTCATCTTCAGATAACCCTTATCTGCCCAATAAAGGATCAAGGAAATAACATCCTTATCATCCACGGAACCGTCCACAACATATCCGACAACCGCACTGTCCATTCCTTGTGGCGGCTGATATTGAATCGATGGAATGATCTTCTCATCACGTCCGAATAAAACAAATAACACTGCTGTGATCACAAGAACTCCTATTGATAGTCTAAAAATCCATCGATCCGCTCCGATCTCATGTTTTGCTGTAAAATATCCATCACCCAGATCACTGTAGCATGTTAATCCATTTTTAAATGGCAGTGTCTTCTTTAATGTTCCTTTGATCTGGTTCTTCTGCTCATCATATTTCAAAGTGATCACATCTTTTGCATACTTTGATTCCCCATAACGTCCATAATAGAAATTTACGCCTGTAAGATCTGTTTTCTTTGGAAAATGAATTGTAAAAATACTTCCTTTCGGAATCTTATTTCTCCAAAGTGTCGGGAAAATATTGTAGTACAAATAATCGTAGGTATCTCCCTGATATTTAGGGATCAGTTTATACGTAAATCTATAGTTTCCTTTACTTACGGTATAATCCGCAGAACCAAACCTCAATACCTGACTATTACCGTCAGAATCTTCATCTACATCTGTCTTACTGTCATTTGATAACAGTGTAAAATCCGCATAATAAAGTAGTCTTTTCTGATCTCCATTTTTATTGCTTGTTATCACCTTCCCTTTGTATGGGATATAACGATAAATTCCATGCCTCGGATTGACAAACTTGACTTTGATATTCTCTGTTACTGTATAACTTCCATCTTCTCCGACTTTGACATCTACATCAAATTTCTTTGTTTGCATATTAGAATCATAAGTGACTTCATCATTTGCAAACACATTGTTTCCTGTCCCCATAAAAATCATGGCAGCCATCATGACTGCCATTATGGTACAGGTGATCCACTTTCTCATAGTGTTTTCCCCCTGTCCGTTCCTTAGAATTTTACTTGTACATTCTCACGTTCAGATTCATTCGAAACTTCAAATAATGGTTTTCTCTTAAATCCAAAAATTCCTGCGATGATATTGCCTGGGAATAATTCTGTCTTGGTATTATAGCGGTTTACAACTCCGTTATAATATCTTCTGGAAGCTGCGATCTCTTCTTCTAATCTCTGAAGCTGATCCTGCAATTTATTAAAGTTCTCATTAGCTTTTAATTCTGGATAGCTTTCAGACACTGCAAATAAAGATTTCAGTGCTCCTGACAGTACATTTTCCTGTTTGATCTTATCATCGATATTCGTCGCTGTCATTGCCTGATTTCTTGCGGCTACGACTTTCTCTAATGTCTCTGATTCGTGTTTCGCATAACCTTTGACGGTTTCTACATAGTTTGGAATCAAGTCATAACGCTTCTTTAATGACACATCGATTGCTGAAAATGCCTCTTCTGTCTTGTTTCTTAATGTTACAAATCCATTGTATGAACTGATCAGCCATATCACGATGATAAGCACGATCACTCCGATTACGATCCCTGGTATCATGAGCTCTACCCCTTTCTTTGTTTGGTCAGTTTTCTTTATCATACGTTATTCGTATCAAAACTTCAACACTAAAATAAGCTGATCAACTCTCCCATATATTTATCATAATAATAGATATTTTCTGACAGAAATTCTTCTTTGCTTAATTGCTGATTAGACTTCTCTAATATGTGCAATAGATCCTCTTCCGGATCTTCTCCGTCATCAAACAGTAATAACATTTCATGAATACTGGTTGGCAGGAGATACAAACTCTTGTTATATTTTCTAGAAATATCATCCAGAAAATCTTCATAACAAATAACACCTGCTCCATATCTCTGTATTTTGTTTGACACCATAAATACTGGTCTATCTTCGGTATGTCCTCGAAAATCTTTATATACAGGCTCAAATTTAGCAGACAGAAGCTGTTTTGTATTCTTCTTTGCACTCTCCCATAAAAACTGATCCGACCATTGTTCTTCGTTTGCCTTTTTATGATCGATTCTTTGTATGGATCGATCATCCAGATCAAGAATATCAAAAACAATTGCCATATCTTCCAAGAGTAAATATGGTCTCTCACTCCACTCCTTATCCTTCTCATTAAAATGCATCAAATGATAGATAATACGCTCGTTTTCTCTCTGCATGACTCCTTCTTTCTCATTTTTTCTCACTTTCCTATCTATCATAACATTTAATGTTGCTGTCAGCAATATTTATGATCGTCACTATCACTGCTGGATAGTGGTTTTTCATAGCTCCTGGTAATACTATTTTTTATGGAGGTATTTTATGAAAATCGATTTAAAAGAATTAGGAAAACGCATCAAACTTACCCGAAAAGGGCAAGATCTGACACAGGAAATGCTTGCTGAAAAAGCTGGTGTCAGTCAGCATTATATCTATGAAATCGAAGCTGGACGCAAAGCCATGTCTATTCATAGTTTTGCTTCTCTTACTACTGCATTGGATGTATCTGCTGATTATCTTTTATTTGGTGATGGGCAAAGAATATTTGATGTTGATACCCCTGCTCATCACAATAATCAATTGATGGAAATTGCAGCTGAACTTAATCCATCACAGAGAGATCATGTGCTTGAGATTCTGGAAGTGATGGTTCCTTATATTAAAAATTGATTGATTGCAAAATGTGATAGATTTTTTCTAACGTAAAAATAGTGCCAAGATTTTTATTGATCTTGACACTATTTTTATTTGATCTGATATTTATTTTTTGATCTTTACTTTTTTTACACTGCTCCATCCAGAGTAATATGTCTTTCCTGAAACTTTCTTGTATGTACGGATACGTACATAATATGTCTTTTTCTTTTTCAGCTTCTTAATTGTGTAACTTGTCATTTTGTTCTTGCTGATCGTCTTTGTTTTGTTTCCTTTGGCAAATTTCTTGCTTGTGGAATACTGAATCTGGTATCCGTTTCCAGCTGTCTTCTTGCCCCATATTTATATCTCCCATCATCAGTTGTTTTTATTCTTCATAAATCATGACTTTACAATCTTTCTTATAACAAGCAACACCATATTTAATAAAATTTCGCATTCCATCTTGCTTCAATTTAGCAATATAGTCTTTATCTTCAATCTGTTTTAAAGCCTGCTTGCACGCTGCATCCATATTTCCATCTTCGGCATACTTTAATTCAATGACGATTCCCGTTCGATTCTCCGGAGCCTCTATCAGAATATCACTGTATCCGATTCCTGATTCTGCATTCGACTTTATCAGCCAACTTGACTTATATCCAAGAAGACCGAGTAAAATTCCGTGATAAAAATTTTCTTTCTTCTCTTTTGCGATTGCTGTATCTCTTATGCTGATCGTATTCCATAGATAATCTCCAAAAAGCTGTTCAATTTTTTCTGGTTTTTTCTCTATAAACGCATTACAAAATATTTCTAGTGTTTTTCCATCATTTTTTGAAACATCACTAAACCATTCTTTGATCTTTTTTGTAAATAGATTTCTTATCTCTGTATTTGGTATCGACAAAAGATATTTACCATTTTGAGTTCGTCCCTGTTGTGTTAGATATCCTGTTGTAAAAAGCACACTCCACAAATTTTCTATACTCTTATCCAACTCATTATAGGTAAGCTCCTCTACAATTTCCTTTTCAATACACTCTCCACTGATCAAACGCTCAATCTCATTCTTTGTCTAAATATCTGCCTTATCTATAAATCTGCGAACAATTTCATTTCCACTAGAATTAGACCAAAAATCTTCTGGTAATGCATCGGGATCCGCACATAGACTTTTACAATAACGAATCACATCCCATGGGCAATAGATATCTGTATTTCCGAAACGATAACCATCATACCACTCCCTAATCTGAAGGTAATGATCTGATAAATTATAATCGCTAAGAATCTTTTTCACTTCTGTATCGGTAAATCCAAAACATTCATCATAATAGCCTTTCTGAAAAGCTTTATCTAGCGGAACATCATATTCATCAATAAGAATAATCGTCTTTTCCCCATAATGTTTGCACAAAAGTTCTGATAATAGTCTGATAATAGTCTGATACTATCTGTTATATCATCAGCTTTTCCATCTAAAAGGCTCTGAAATTGCTTAATCTCTTCTTCTATTAATTTATCACTATTTTTTAGATAATGGTGTCTTCGTGCTTCATTTTTAATAATCGTTGTAATCCGAATAATCGCTTCTTCAAAAGTTAATCCATCGATTCCCTTCAATGACAGAAAGATTACTGGATACTTACCCATATATTCATCACATAATTCTTTATTTTTAGAAATATATAGTCCTTCAAAAAGTGATTTATCCATACCAATTTCAAAAAAAGTACGTAACATACTCATATTGAGTGTCTTTCCAAAACGACGTGGTCGTGTAAACAGATTTACTTTTCCCCAATTTTGTAAGAGCTGTTCAATTAATTTTGTCTTATCTATATAATAAAATCCTAGCTTGCGAATATCTTCAAAATTCTCAATTCCAACTGGCAGCTTTAATGTTTGATTCATTCGGATCCTCCTATTAATTTTGCCTTACGACCAATGTTTCTATTTTATTATAACTTGTTTTATATTTGCTCACAATAAAATATTATCACAAAAAAAGACCCAGAAAGCCTAAGCTTTCTGAGTCCATAAATATTATCCTAAATTCAATCGTAGAAGTAAGAATTACTCGATGATTGTAGCAACTCTTCCTGATCCTACTGTACGTCCACCTTCACGAATAGCGAAAGATAATCCCTGAGCCATAGCGATTGGGTGAATTAATTCGATAGTCATTTCTACGTTGTCACCAGGCATGCACATTTCAACACCTTCTGGAAGTTCGCAAACACCTGTAACGTCTGTTGTTCTGAAGTAGAACTGTGGACGATAGTTGTTGAAGAATGGAGTATGACGTCCACCTTCATCTTTAGTTAATACGTATACCTGAGCTGTGAATTTTGTATGGCATGTGATTGAACCTGGCTGGCAAAGAACCTGTCCTCTTTCGATTTCGTCTCTCTGAACACCACGTAATAATGCACCAATGTTATCTCCAGCCTGAGCTTCGTCTAACAGTTTACGGAACATTTCTACACCAGTTACAACAACTTTTCTTGTTTCTTCTTTGATACCAACGATTTCAACTTCGTCAGATACGTGAAGAACACCACTTTCTACTCTACCAGTTGCTACTGTACCACGTCCTGTGATAGAGAATACGTCTTCGACTGGCATTAAGAAAGGTTTGTCTGTATCACGCTGTGGATCTGGAATGTAGCTGTCAACAGCATCCATTAATTCCATGATCTTATCTCCCCATGGTCCAGCTGGATCTTCGATAGCTTTTAAAGCAGATCCCTGGATGATAGGAATATCGTCTCCTGGGAATTCGTATTCATTTAATAATTCACGAATTTCCATTTCTACTAATTCTAATAATTCTTCATCGTCTACCATATCACATTTGTTCATGAATACTACGATGTAAGGAACACCTACCTGACGAGATAACAGGATATGTTCTTTTGTCTGAGCCATTACACCATCAGTAGCAGCTACTACTAAGATAGCTCCGTCCATCTGAGCTGCACCAGTGATCATGTTCTTTACATAATCGGCATGGCCTGGGCAGTCAACGTGAGCGTAGTGACGTTTTTCTGTTTCATACTCAACATGAGCTGTAGAGATTGTGATACCACGTTCTCTTTCTTCTGGAGCTTTATCGATATCTTCGAAGTTCTCAGCTGTGTTTCCTTCTACTCTTTCAGCTAAAACTTTAGTGATTGCTGCTGTTAAAGTTGTTTTACCATGGTCAACGTGTCCAATAGTACCAATGTTGCAATGAGGTTTAGTTCTCTCAAACTTTTCTTTTGCCATTTTAATTGTCCTCCTTATTCGCCCTATGGGCAATTACAATAATGTTTCAAACTTCAATATAGTTGCCCAGCAAAGGGCTGTCCTAAATTTGATTATATTTCATTTAAACAAATATTTCAAGACTATTTTGACAAAATAGCCCCGAAATATTTATATATTAATTTTTCTTACTTATCAGCAAGTACTTTTTCCTGTACGTTCTTTGGTACTGGTTCGTATTTTTCAAAGAACATAGAGTAGTTACCACGTCCCTGAGTTCTAGAACGTAAGTCTGTAGAATATCCGAACATTTCAGATAATGGAACGAATGCACGAACCATCTTACCGCTCGCGATATCATCCATACCTTCGATACGTCCACGACGAGAGTTGATATCTCCGATAACGTCTCCCATGTATTCTTCAGGCATTGTAACTTCGACTCTCATGATTGGCTCAAGCAGGATAGCTCCAGCTTTCTGCATAGCTTCTTTAAATGCCATAGATCCGGCAATATGGAAGGCCATTTCACTAGAATCGACATCATGGTAAGATCCATCATATACTGTAGCTTTCACACCAAGTACTGGGAATCCTCCTAAGATACCAGACTGAGCTGCTTCTTCGATACCTTCTCCAACTGCTGGGATATATTCTTTAGGAATAGATCCACCAACAACTGTAGATTCGAATTTGAACAGTTCTTCTCCGTTGGCATCCATTGGCTCAAAGTGAACTTTACAGTGACCATACTGACCACGACCACCAGACTGTTTAGCATATTTGCTGTCAACGTCAACGGCTTTTGTAAATGTTTCTTTGTATGCTACCTGAGGAGCACCAACGTTAGCTTCTACTTTGAATTCACGAAGCAGACGGTCAACGATGATTTCCAGATGAAGTTCACCCATTCCGGAAATGATTGTCTGTCCTGTTTCCTGATCTGTATGAGCTCTGAATGTAGGATCTTCTTCAGCCAATTTTGCAAGTGCTTCAGACATTTTACCCTGATCACCTTTAGTTTTAGGCTCGATCGCTACGTCGATAACTGGTTCTGGGAATTCCATGGATTCCAGAATTACAGGATGCTGTTCATCACAGATTGTATCACCAGTTGTTGTAGATTTGAAACCTACTGCAGCTGCGATATCTCCTGAATATACGATATCTAATTCTTCACGCTTGTTAGCATGCATCTGTAAGATACGTCCAACACGCTCTTTTTTGTTCTTTGTTGCATTTAATACGTAAGATCCTGATTTGCATGTTCCAGAGTAAACACGGAAGAATGCAAGTTTACCTACGAATGGGTCTGTCATGATCTTAAATGCTAAAGCTGAGAATGGTTCATCATCAGATGAATGTCTTTCAACTTCGTTACCATCTTCATCGACACCTTTGATAGCTGGGATGTCTGTTGGAGCTGGCATAAATTCGATAATAGCATCCAGTAATTTCTGAACACCTTTATTTCTATATGCTGTACCACAGCATACTGGAACTGCTTTACATTCGCATGTTCCTTTTCTTAATGCAGCTTTTAAATCATCAACACTTGGTTCTTCACCTTCAAGATACTGCATCATCAGATCGTCGTCTAATTCACAGATCTTTTCGATCAATTCTGTGTGATAAAGTTCTGCTTCTTCTTTCATATCTTCTGGGATTTCAACGATAGAGATGTCTTCACCTTTTTCATCATTGTAGATGTAGGCTTCCATCTCGAATAAGTCGATGATTCCTTTGAAGTCGTCTTCTTTACCGATAGGTAACTGAAGTACTACTACGTTAGCTCCCAGACGTTCTTTCATCTGGTCTACTGCACCGTAGAAGTTAGCACCTAAGATATCCATCTTGTTGATGAATGCCATTCTAGGTACGTTGTAAGTATCAGCCTGTCTCCATACGTTTTCAGACTGAGGTTCTACTCCACCTTTTGCACAGAAGACTGCTACTGATCCATCAAGTACACGCAGGGAACGTTCTACTTCAACTGTGAAGTCAACGTGACCTGGAGTATCAATGATATTGATACGATGCTCTAAAGCACCTTTTTTAGGCTTGCAATGATCCTGCAGTGTCCAATGACATGTTGTAGCTGCAGAAGTGATTGTGATACCTCTTTCCTGTTCCTGCTCCATCCAGTCCATAGTAGCAGTACCATCATGAGTATCACCGATTTTATAGTTTACACCAGTATAATAAAGGATACGCTCTGTTGTTGTTGTTTTACCAGCATCAATATGAGCCATGATTCCGATATTTCTGGTTCTCTCTAATGGATATTCTCTTCCAGCCAAGATTTTTTCCTCCTAAAATAATTAGAAACGATAGTGAGCAAACGCCTTGTTTGCTTCTGCCATCTTGTGCATATCTTCTTTTCTCTTTACAGCTCCACCTGTATTGTTAGCTGCATCAAGAATTTCATTTGCCAGTCTTTCTTCCTGTGTCTTCTCGCCTCTCTGACGTGAATACATAGTTAACCAGCGAAGTGCGAGTGCCTGTCTTCTGTCAGCTCTAACCTCGATCGGTACCTGGTATGTTGCTCCACCGATACGTCTTGCTTTAACTTCAAGAACTGGCATCATGTTGTTCATAGCCTCTTCAAACACTTCAATAGCCGGCTTCTCAGCCTTAGCTTCTACTCTTTCAAATGCTCCGTATACAATTTTCTGTGCTACGCCTTTCTTACCATCAAGCATGATGTTGTTGATAAGTTTGGTAACAACTTTATTGTTGTATATTGGATCCGCTAATACATCTCTCTTCTGAGTATGTCCTTTACGTGGCACGGTCCTTCCCTCCTTAATCATATTTTCCGGTTTTTCCGGGATTAATTCATCGGTACTCACATGTGTCTTTCTATGAGATCACATTCCATGTGCTCGCAGCCGCGAAATCTATATAGCATCCGCAACCTACGACTAATCATAGTTCTGTTTGTGATACGATTTAACTATTAGTTACACTTATCTAAAATACTATACTGCAATCCGCGACTTCTTATTTAGCGTCTTTCGGTCTCTTAGCACCGTATTTAGAACGAGCCTGTCTTCTCTTAGCAACACCTGCTGTATCAAGTGTTCCACGGATAATGTGGTATCTTGTACCTGGCAGGTCCTTAACTCTTCCTCCACGGATCATAACAACGCTATGCTCCTGAAGGTTGTGTCCTTCACCCGGAATGTAGCTTGTTACTTCGATTCCGTTAGAGAGACGAACTCTGGCGATTTTTCTCAGAGCTGAG
>OGZW01003918.1_pt1 | contig 10709 bp, 8 predicted proteins | sample 1577001 | NCBI WGS metagenome assembly OGZW01 (sample SAMEA3541519, study PRJEB24748) | human gut metagenome | biome: human gut; feature: human-associated habitat; material: faeces | place: China | collected 2012
GATGTTAAGATATCAGAAGGTGGAACATGAGCTCAGAAGAAAAGTGGAAAAAGAAAAGAAAGGCAACTAGGACTAGTCATGCAAGAATAGCGATTGTGGACGGCAATGCCCACGGTACGATCAGTATTGCCCGATATATTTTGGATTCCTTCATATGCGGATTGTTCAGAAGAATTGCCAGCAGCAGTCCCATAGCATAGGAACCCACCGTACTGAATATCGCAAAACATATCGTCCACCCAAGCACCGGGAAAAACACACTTTTAATACTCCCGGAAAAAACTGTCAGATAATTGTCTGCTCCCACAAAAGTGTAATCTCCCAAATGGTACATATTATAATTCGTGAAAGACAAAATAACCGTATACAGAATTGGCAGACAAGTCACCAACAATATGGTAATCAGTGTGGGTGCCAGATAGGCATATGCCATACCATTCTTTTTCTTCTTCATATCTTCACTACTTTCCTGAATTCATCAATTCAACAGCTTCTTCCAGTTGCGCCACCATATTTTTCGCCGCTTCCTCTGGAGTCTGCTCACCTGACCACATGGAACGGATATTATTGACATGAATGCTCCATAGCTGACCCATCTCGGATACGGTAGGCATCGGTTCTCCCTGATTGATCTGTACGATAAATGCTTTCGCGTAAGCATTCTCCCTGATCTCTTCCAGTTCCTGATCGGACAGTCTTGCAGGAATGCGGTCACCTGCTTCATACAGATCTTTTGCACCGTTTTCAATCAGATATTTGATAAAACTCCATGCCGGCTCCTGTTTATCACTGTCCTTACCCACAAAGCTTACCTGGGTTCCCACCGGTGTTACGAATGCCTGACCGTGAAATGTCGGCATCTCCGTGATGCCAAAGGGTGTCTCTGCCGAAGTAAAACCGTCAATATCCCAAGGGCCTCCAATATAGTACGCACATTTTCCGTTCTGGAAATTGCTTCTGGCAATATCTGCCGTGACATCTGCCGTAATCAGGCCATAACGGTTGCACAGATCATCAAGGAAATGATACGCCTGTACTGCCCCATCATTTGCCAGGCCAATGTCCGACGTCCCCAGTTTTTGTTCTATCTGCGTAAAACTGCTGAAAGGCACCATCTCTCCCTTCGAATTGACCACACTCAGTTTTAACACATCATCAATCACTTTTTGGGCTTGTTCGCCAGCCTCCAATTTCACTTGGTAGATACGGCCGAATTCCACAAAATCATTTACATAAGCCTGCCCCATGTAATACCCTAATGTAGAAAAGACCTGATTCAACTGCAAACCCATCAACTGAACTTTATCCCGGTCTATATTCAAAAAATATTGAGGTACATCCGCTTGATACATACTGCTCATGGAAGCGACAGCCGGCTCATTATGATAATTAGCCAATAAAGCCTCAACCGCCTTTTGCAGTTCTTCCGGACCCAAAGACTTACGATCCTCCAGTTCGAGTTGTAAACCACCCGTATTGCCCATACCTGGAATAGCAGGAGGAATAATACCAAAGACTTGGGCTTCCTGTATCATGGCATATGCCTGTCCGTTAAAACGATTGACCACCGCTTGAGCGGTATGCTCTTTACCCGCACGCTCTTTCCAATTCTTCAGCACCACAAAATAGGTAGCCGCATTAGGCAACTGACCACCTCCCATGATACTGAATCCGTTTACGCCCAAATAAGTCTTCACTTCGGGATACTCTGACAAAATAGCATCAATCTGCTTACCCACCATCTGTGTACGCTCTAAAGAAGAAGCTGCCGGAAGCTGAATGGCAATCATAAAATATCCGTCATCTTCTTCAGGAATAAAGGTGCTGGGCCATTTTACAAACATCAGAATAGCAATGACTGAGATTACGATATAAGAACCGATAGCAATAACCGGCCGTGCCAACAACCATTTTACCGAAGCGTCATAAACCCGCTGCATCCAGTCATTCATCTTGTCAAACCAGAGGAACAAACGCGCTTTATGCGTCGGGGTGGGACGGAGCAACAGAGCGCAGACTGCCGGAGTCAAGGTCAATGAGTTGAAACCACTTATCACTGTAGAAGCCGCGATGGTCAAAGCAAACTGTTTATAAAGCTGCCCGGAAATACCGCTAATCAGCGTAGTAGGAATAAATACGGCAAGCAGTACCAGCACCACTCCGACAATAGGTCCGGTAATCTCCCCCATAGCCTGCTCGGTAGCGGCACGGGCGTCCAGCTTCCCTTCATCCAGAATACGGGTGGCATTTTCAGTCACCACTATGGCATCATCCACTACAATAGCTATAGCCAATATCAAGCCGAACAGTGTCAATGTATTGATGGAAAAGCCTAAAGCAGCCATTACCGCCAATGTTCCGATAAGGGACACAGGGATAGTAAGACAGGGGATAAGAACCGCCCGCCAGCTTTGCAGGAAAAAAAAGATAACCAGCACCACCAGAATAATCGCTTCCACAAAGGTCTTCATCACTTCATCAATGGAGTCGTGTACCACATCGGTAGTATCCAACGTCACATTGTATTTCACCCCGGCCGGAAATGTTTCAGCCAGTTCCGCCATACGGGCACGGACGTGTTTAGAAACATCCAGCGAATTACTTCCCGGCAACTGGTAAACAGCAATAGCAGCCGTAGGTTGCCCTTTCAAGCGGGAAACAACTCCATACCCGGCACTGCCCAACTCAATTTTTGCAACATCTTTCAGACGGAGCACTTTTCCCTGGTCTTCCACTCTCAATATGATGTCGCCGAACTCTTCGGGAGTAGAAAGACGTCCTTTTACATTCAGCGTATATTGAAAATCATTATCGGCCGAACTGCCGATGGGTTGTCCCACATAACCGGCAGACACTTCCATATTCTGACTTTGAATGGCAGCATAAACCTGCTGCGGGGTAATATTGCGGATACGCATGGTTTCAGGATTCAGCCATACGCGCATGGAATAATCACCGGCTCCCATGACATCCACCGCTCCTACCCCTGGTACACGTGTCAACTGGTCTACCAGATTCAAATTGGCATAATTGGTCAGATAAAGGCCATCATAAATACTGTCACCACTCAGTGTAAGCATCATCACAATATTGGATGACTGCTTCTGCACCGTCACTCCCTGTACCTTCACAGCTTCGGGTAAAGAATTCAATGCTACACTGACACGGTTTTGTACCATCACAGTTGCCATATCGATATCCGTTCCCACTTCGAAAGTCACTGTCAGCGAATAAGCGCCCGATGCAGAGGAATTGGAACTCATATACAACATTCCGTCCACACCGTTTACCTGCTGTTCAATGGGGATACCGACAGTTTGAGCTACAGTTTCAGCATTGGCACCCGGATATACCGCACTGACTTGCACGGTAGGAGGCGTAATATCGGGATATTGCGCCACGGGCAATATATTCAGGGTTACAAGTCCGGCCACCACGAATAACAAAGCCAGCACCGTGGCAAATATAGGCCGTTCTATGAAAAATTTTGAAAACATAAGGCTATTGAAGTTTATTGGTTTGTTCTATCGGTTTAATTTTCATGCCTTGACGCACTTTCAACAATGCCTTGGTGACATAACGTTCGGAAGGTGACAAGCCACTTTTTACAACACGCATATTATGATCCGCCAACTGCCCGACTTCAATATGCCGATAATTCACTATATCACTGTCATTCACTACATACAAATATTTACCCAACTGGTCTGTTCCGATAGAAGCATCATTAACCAACACTGCATTCCGCGCTTCACCGTATGGTAAGGTGACACTGACAAATAATCCGGGACGAAGCATCCCGTCAGGGTTATCCAATTCCGCACGCAAACGGAGAGTACCTGTAGTTAATGTCACATTGGGAGAAAGATAATCCAGTTTCGCTTTCCATGACTGTGCCCCGTCAGTTCCCAAACGCAAGGTTACAAAATGAGTTTCCGCAGGAATCTTGCTGGCAGCCTCCTGAGCCAGCTCGTATGTCAGATATTGGTTATCTGCAATATTAAAATAGGAATACATACGGTTATCCTTATAAACAGTAGCCAATTTAACCGGTTGCAAAGCACCACCAATATACGCCCCGACAGAATAAGCCGAAACATCAACCACTCCGTCACAAGGAGCCTTGACATAGCAATAACTCAAGTTGGTACGCGCAGTTTTCAAAGCTGCTTCAGCATTACTTACGGCAGCCTCACAAGCCGCCACATGACTTTCCGCCTGTAAATATTGTATACGGCTCACCGCATCACTTTTTATCGCTTCTTTCATACGTTGATAACTACTGACAGCATATTCAAGATTGGCTTTAGCCGTTTTTAATTCAGCTTCCGCTTGTTTCACTGAATTTTCATAAAGTGTCGGTTCTATAACGAACAATACCTGTCCCTGACGTACCCGGGAACCAGGTGCAAAATTCTTGGATTGTAAAGTTCCATTTACTCGTCCCACCAAATCTACAGTAGATTCCGCTTCCAGATAACCGGGATAATCTTTGGTCAGCGTCACATTTTCCACCAAAGGTTTCGCAACATCTACAGGCAATGCCTGCATTTCTGTCTGAGAAGGTTTATTTTTATCGCAGGCGGTCAACACACATACCGTCCATGCGAAAGCTATCATTATTTTTTTCATATCTTGGGTTAGGTTTTTATTATTTCTATAGTTCAACAGCTTTTCCGTCGCAGCCTACCAGCCTCCTCCCAATGCCTGATACATCTGGATCAGACAAAGCAATGAATATCCCTGTGCCTGCACCAATGAATTCTCGTATGACAGTAACGAACGCTGTGCATCCAATACATTTTGGAAAGGGCTCAGCCCCTGTTTGTATAAGTCCAATGAAAGTTTAAATGCCTCTTTCCCCTGATTCAACATCTCACGACATGCTACAATCTGTTTGATGGAATTCTTATAACTACTCATGGCATTATCCACCTCCTGCACCGCTGTAAGAACCGTAGTATTGAACTGATTGATTGTTTCATCCAGTTGTGCACGCTGCAAGCGTACATTATTCGCACGCTGGCCACCATTAAAAATCGTCCAGCTCATAGAGGGAGCGATACTCCATGTCATACTGCTACGTCTAGTAAAATCTTTCATATCATGTGAAGCATAGCCGAAGGAACCGTTCAGAAAAAATGAGGGAAGCCAATCGGTCTTGGAAGCTCCCAACAAGGCTGCTTGTGCATTGACTTGACGTTCGGCAACCCGTACATCGGGACGTCGTAAAAGTAATTGTCCGGGAAGACCGACCCCTACCGGCTCTATATAATCGGGTAACGGTTTTCCCGTTTCCAGTGCAGCCGTCACATCCTGAGGATAAAGCCCGAGCAATACAGCCAACGCATTCATATATTGAATAATACCGGATTCTGTAGCAGGAATAGAAGCCAATGTACTATAATAAACCGATTTAGCCTGAGCCACATCCAGTTTGGAAGCCAGTCCGGTATTATAACGCACTTCAGTTATATCCACCACCGCCTTTTGAGATAAAGCATTGCGCTGTAACACACTGAGTTCCTGTTGGGCCTCACGCAAATTAAAATAGGCTGACGCCACTTCTGCACAAAGACTTACCATCGTCGCATTGTACTCTTCACGACTTGCCGCAAAATTTTCTTTCTGCGCTTTCACCCGTTGGCGGATGGAACCGAACACATCCACCTGCCAGCTCATATTAACCGTTGCATCATAATACCCCACTCTGGATTGAGGCTGTCCCGTACCGGTATTGCCACTAGTCTGTTGGCGGTTCCACCCAGCATCCAATGACAAAGCCGGATAATAGCCTCCTCTGGCTATCCTCAGATTCGCTTTCGCCATATCTATACGATTCAAGGCTGTAAGGACAGACGGATTCTGCCTGACAGCCACATGAATCAATGAATCCAGTGTGGCATCCTGAAATACAGTCCACCAATGGTCATCCACCGGAAGCAGTTGTTGAAACATCGCATCCTCTTCTTGCCAATGTTCCGGCAAGGGTACATTCAATAATTTTTCGGCCCGCTGCTGGGCATTCAGTGCCAAAGGAATGATTAAAAGGAGCCATACTCCCCATCTACGTATTTTCCTCATAAGTTTATCACATTAAAAAACATTAGGAAAACACATGAAACAACGTTTTGTTTAACCCTTTGACTTTCAAAAACAAGACAGCCTCTCCTTCTGAGAAGAAAAGGCTGCACCATACAATATGAAAAGAGAAGTTATTTCCCAAACATATTATTTATTAATGACATAGAGCCGGTCAGCATACTTCCCAAGACATCCTGGTTGAATGCAATGGAATAGTTTCCGGGAGATAACTGTATATCCATTTGTACGATACCGTTTTTGCCGATTTTCTTCAATTCTTTAGCCTTTATATTATAATAGGCAAAACGGCGGAAACTTTGATACACATCACTCATCTCCACATCTACATGCTGCAATACAGAAGCGCCGCCTGCTACCGTAGGCAGCTCTAATGCCTTTCCATTATCCAACGTCAGGACACACTTACTGTCATTAGGAATTTCCACCTCATGCCCCGACCCGATAGTAACAGCCAGCGAATAACGTATGGTACTTTTATACTGAAATCCAGCGAGTGCCACATATACGTCCATATTATTGGAAACACCCAGATTCATACCCTCGCATACCACTGTACGCACTCCGGTCTGGTTGGTTTCATCATAAATTACCTTTTGTGCCATAGCTCCTATACCCAGAAGCAAAAAGGCGAATAAAAACAATACTTTCTTCATAATTCTTCAGTTATTATTTCATCATACAACAAAAACAAACTCATAATGATGACAATATTAACAAAAACTTTTCATACAACATATATCACAACGCATCATTTATACGTTTTTATCCGAACAAGCATAGAACTATAACCTTTCGCATCTCTTATTTCAATCTACTCTACCGATTCGATTCCAACGAATTGAATTTTGCTCTTCATCTTTTGAAAACCAAATCCATTGTACTACACCCACAATGAAATCATCAGGCACCAATCCCCAATGTCGTGAATCCAATGAATGGTGTATATTGTCTCCCAGCATAAAATAATAATCATGCTTAAACTGATAATTTGTGAAACGATGATTTCCTATAAAATATGCGCTATCTTTATAATCTATTTTCTGTTTAGTCTCCCATTCCATAACACTTCCATATTGGGTAGCAGTCAAACTATTTATCGGGATTTGATCACCTTTGCAAGGTATATAAAGAGGACCGAATTTTTCAGCAGTCCATCCTAACAGGTCATAGTAATTATGATCAAAAGAAAACGTAAGGCTATCCTCGACTAAGGCAGATAATGTAGGCAGGATAATTGCCACAGTGTCACCCGGAAGCCCCACACATCGTTTAGCATAATATTGCATGACATCAAAATGTATTCGATTCTTATATTGCCCGACTGGTGAATTAAAAATGAGAATATCATTTTTTCTTATCCGTCGTATTCCCGGAATACGTTTTATTGATATATGCTTGTTTTTTACCGCATTAAAAACATTAAATATCCTGCCGCCTGCTATCCATTTATTCACTATTACATAGTCACCTTTTATCAGAGTAGGATGCATGGATGCAGTAGGAATCCTGAACGAAGAAAAGGTCGTGATTTGTAACAGCAACCATATCAGAGCAAGTACACAACCATAAAATACAAAGTTTATTAAACGGTCTATCCATTTATTCTTTTCTTTTACCCTCTGGTTCATTCATCACCCTCCACCTCCGGCTTATTATTACAATCACGCAACTGTCCCATATACATCTCTTTTATCCGAGGATGATGCATAGGATTTCCTACTAATATCACTTTATTAGTATTGTCAAGCAAGAATGTCCTAAATTTATCATTCAGTGGAAACTTATTCAGTTTATTAAAGGTATCTTTCAGATCTATACATACAGGATAAATAAAATCTTCTGACTGTAATGTCATTATTAGTTCCTTCCTATTTCTAGGGTGGAAGAAAAAATAAAAGGATACATTCCTAGATGTGACAGAGTCTACCTCCGCTATAAAATTTATCCGTTCCAATAATTGCAATTTGCAACTAAGGCATCCTAATGAGTCTACATAAGTTACAATTTTATAATATGTTGAAGCATAAGGAAACTTATCTAATGTGTCTTTGCCTTGTATGGTAAAGACAGCTCTATCATGAAAGAGAATTTCTTTTCGAGTCCATTCTTTCATCAAAAAAGTCAACTGCTCCTTTTCTGTCCTTTTACACGAGAAGAAACAAAATACCCCAAAAGCCAACAACACATAAAGCAGGATTTTCATAATTTTGCTTTCAGGATATCATCCATCTCAAATATTTCAACATTACATTCCGATTCGCAATTTAACAAGTACAACTGAGGGGTATATTGAGAAAGAAGCACACTCATGCTTTGGTGTTCCAATGCGTACTTGCCTACCAGTTCACCATCGATGGAAAAACCCAGCAAAGTTTTAGGTGTACAGGCTGAATAGTTTTCAAAGGCTTTATAGCATAACTCACCACTATAAGTCACAAAAACATATTTATCATTGGCTGTCAATCCATAAAATCCATCCAAGTTATTCTTCTTTCTTGCAAGATTTGCTTCATAGACATTGCAAACAGGCTCAACAAGCATTTTTTCCCACTTCAAAGTAACATCTTCCTCATCCGATATATCATACCGACAAAGATAACCAAAAAATCTAGATGCAAAATAAAAGCTGTTTTTGTATGAAACCATCTCCCCCTGCAACTGCATAAAATCATTTGCTTCAGTAGTCATTCCCCGCACCGGATGATTACCGAAACGCTTTATTTCTTTAAAATCCCTATCAAAGAGAATGAAAAACTCCTTACCCCCAGACAAAGTCGTCGCCACACTATAACCATTGGACAGTCGACAGAAACGGGTTGTAAAACAACCATCTTTTACTTTAATTTTTTCACTTCCTACATAACGGTAGTCAGCACCCTTTTCCTCCCGTGCATACAATAGGACAGTAGAAGGCAAATTAACAAAATATAAAGTATCGTCCCCCTCTGTTTTTCCAATAAATTCAGCGGCTATAAATTCTCCAGGCCCTTGTCCCCTGCTTCCAAAGCTACCCACTCTTTCGCCTGTCTGTTCCTCTAGAATCTGACAAATAGGTTCACCAGGAAGTTTACAACGTTGAACCATAAGAATTCCACAATCAAGAGAAGAGAATGCAACCAACTCATTGGACATAATTTCTTTATCATAATAAGAGCCATAGATCGGTTTGGCGGGAATAGATAAAAAGTCATTTCCTTTGTTACTGACACAGGAAATTAAAAAAAGGATGGTAACAATCGAATAATACAATTTTATTTTAATCATAATTTTAATACTCTTCAAACGGGACAAAACAAATGCCTAACACCTATTTATTTTGTCCCGTATTACATAAATGCCTAATTACTCAGGAATGGTATATCGATTTACCCAATTCGCTTCCTCACTTGTTTCAATAATAACAGGTTCGCCCGGAGGACCTACAACGAGTTCATAACAACGTGAATTACGTTAATACATACAATCCTTCGTACCTAAAGTCAAGGCCTCCACATTTGACAAAGCTAAATCGGACAATTCTTCTTTGTTTTGAGAACCATACAAAACATAACTTCCACCAACTGCCAATGAGGCAATCAATGCCATTTTAAATGTTCTTTTCATAATATATTTTTTAAAGTTTGAAATAGGGATATCTTATGATGATTCAAAGAGGTATAATGAAAAAGATACCGTCTGTCCCTATCATCAGAAACAGACCGTCCACGAAGGCCATTTAGCTTGATTGTACTTGGAGGTGAATGTTTTCATAGTATCACTTTCTACAAAGAATATAAAAAGTTTCCACTTAAACAAATATTTCCGCTTTTATTCTACAATATAATTATCATAAAAACATTTGTATCCTCCTCGATTCATGCTCACACCTCACCTTTTTGTGCATATTTTCTCCTCATATCCTTTTGTTGCTCAAATTGTTTAAGTAAATTTGTCGCCAGAATATTACTAATACCAAATATATTAAAGTATATGAGTTTAAAAATTGTAGTACTGGCAAAACAAGTTCCCGACACACGCAATGTGGGGAAAGATGCCATGAACGCTGACGGTACTATCAACCGTGCGGCACTTCCGGCCATCTTCAATCCGGAAGACCTGAACGCCTTGGAACAGGCACTCAGACTGAAAGACACACATCCCGGTTCTACGGTAACTATCCTGACCATGGGTCCCGGACGCGCTGCCGAAATCATTCGTGAAGGTTTATACAGAGGAGCAGACAATGGATATTTATTGACCGACCGTGCTTTTGCCGGTGCTGACACGTTGGCCACTTCATACGCCATCGCTACGGCTATCCGCAAAATAGGCGAATGTGACCTGATTATCGGTGGCCGTCAGGCTATCGACGGTGATACCGCACAGGTAGGTCCGCAGGTAGCAGAAAAGCTGGGATTAAGCCAGATTACTTACACCGAAGAAATTCTAAACGTGGACGAAACTGCCCGCCGCATCACCGTAAAACGCCACATTGACGGAGGGGTAGAAACTGTGGAAGGTCCTCTGCCTATTGTACTGACTGTAAACGGAAGTGCAGCTCCCTGCCGTCCGCGCAATGCCAAATTGTTACAGAAATACAAACGCGCTCTCGGCGCACAGGAAAA
>OGZW01003919.1_pt1 | contig 10707 bp, 9 predicted proteins | sample 1577001 | NCBI WGS metagenome assembly OGZW01 (sample SAMEA3541519, study PRJEB24748) | human gut metagenome | biome: human gut; feature: human-associated habitat; material: faeces | place: China | collected 2012
AAAAAACAAAGTGAAAAAGCTGAAGAAGTTTATGCAACACTTGCTAAACATTTCTCTGTTGAATTTGATGTTGCAGGTCAAATTGGTAAAAGATATCGTCGTCAAGATGCTATTGGAACACCATATTGTGTGACTGTTGATTTTGATACAATGGAAGACAATGCTGTTACTGTTCGTGATAGAGATACCATGGAACAAGTACGTTTACCAATTGATCAATTAGTAGGTTATATTCAAGATAAAATTACATTCTAATAAAGGAGATTATTATGCCAAGACTTTCAAATGAAAAAATCAATGAAATAAGACAAAGCGTTGATATCGTTGATGTTATTGGCAATTATCTTCCTTTAGAAAGAAGAGGACGTAATTATTTAGCAAGGTGCCCATTTCACAATGATGATCATCCATCAATGTCTGTTTCACCTGAAAAGCAGATCTATAGATGTTTTGTATGTTCACACGGTGGAAATGTGTTTACTTTCTTACAAGATTACTTAAAAATTTCCTTTATGGAAGCTGTCAAAATGGTGGCTCAAATGGGAAATGTTGATTTAGGTGATTTTACATTTTATGAAGAAAAACCACATGTAAATCAAGAATTAGAACCATACTATTTAATGCATGAAGAAGCTAATCGTATTTATAAACATTATTTAACGACGAAGCTTGCTTTAGAAGCAAATAGTTATTTAAGTCAAAGACATTTATCTAAAGATATTATTGACTATTTTGAAATTGGTTATGCACCGGAACAAAATATTTTATTAAAAGCTTTTGAAAAATCTGGTTTTTCAAGAATGCAAGCTTATGAATCAGGACTTGTTATAGAATCTGAAGTGGGATATGATCGCTATTCCAATCGTATTATGTTTCCTTTACATAATAGTGAAGGACGTGTTGTTGGCTTTAGTGGTCGTATCTATCAAAAAAATCAAAAAGAATCCAAGTATATGAACTCTCCTGAATCTAAAATTTTTATTAAAGGAGAGACCTTATACAATTACCATCGTATAAAAAATGATGTTAGAAATGAAGGTAAAGTTATTATTCTAGAAGGTTTTATGGATGTAATAGCATTATATAAAGTGGGTATTAAAAATACTGTCGCAATTATGGGAACAGCTTTAACTTCACAACATTTAAAAATGTTAAAACGATTATCAAATGATATTGTTTTATGTCTTGATGGTGATCAAGCTGGAAAAAATGCGATGATAAAATGTGTGGATGCTTTAAATAATGAAGGATTTCATACATCAATCGTGGTTATTCCTGATGCAATGGATCCAGATGAATTTCTAGAAGCTAAAGGAAAAGATGAATTAATAGCACTCTTTAAAAATCCAATAAGTGCTGTTGAGTTTAAATTAAATTATTATTATGAACGTATCAATGTTGATAATTATGAAGATCGAAAAAATTATTTAGAATCCATGGTTAAAGTCATCATGCAATTGGATGATATTGTTGATCAAGATTATTATATTGGTCAACTTGAAAAAAAATCAGGATTTTCTAAAGAAACAATTCATCATTTAATGAGTCAACAAACTCTTGTAAAAAAACCAATACCTTTTAGACCAGTGACTTATGATCATGTTTCAAGATTGATTGATAAGTATCAAAAGGCTGAAAGAGATTTGTTATATTATATGATGCAGGATAAAAAGTATGCGATGGAATATGAAGCAAAAGCAGGCTATATGTATGATAAAGTTAATCGCTTAATTGCTTCCTATATTATTGATTATTATCGTCAGTACGTCATTTTAGAAGTTGCTGATTTGATTAATATGATTGATGATCAAGATATTGTTAAAAGAATTTTAGAAATATCATCTTTACATTTACCTCAATTAGAATCAAATCAAGCAATTGATGATTATATCAAAATAATACAAGAAAAACTTAAAATTGAACGAATTAAACAACTTGAACAGGAGCTATCACAAACATATGATCCTCGTCAACAAGCAAAAATTCTTCAAGAAATTATAGAATCAAAAGATAAGGAGTAAACTATGGCAAAGAAAAAAGTACAAGCAGTTTCATTTGATGATTTAAAAAAATTAGTTGTAAATGAAGCAAAAAACAATAACAATGTATTAACCCAAGAACAAATTGATGAATATTTAATGAATTATGATTTAAGTGATGAACTCGCAGAAGAATTACTTGAATATATTCAACAAAATCAAATTACCATTTCTGATGATGATTTAGATTCATTAGATGTAGATGATGATATGTTACTTGCAGGCGTTCCTACAATGGATGATGATTTAGACCTTGATATAGATGATGCAGACGATACTCCTGATTTAGATTTTGATGGTGATTTCGATATGATGACAGGGGATACATTACATATGTATCAAGAACATGATGATGATAAAGAAAGCGAAAGCACTCAACTTGGAAGTAATGTTAAAATTAATGATCCTGTAAAAATGTATCTTAAAGAAATTGGGCGAGTTGAATTATTAAATCATGATCAAGAAATTGAATTAGCTAAAAGAATTCTTGAAGGAGATGAACAAGCTAAAAAAGAACTTGCTGCAGCAAACTTAAGATTAGTTGTTTCCATCGCTAAAAGATATGTTGGACGTGGAATGTTATTCTTAGATTTAATCCAAGAAGGAAACATGGGGTTAATTAAAGCAGTAGAAAAATTTGATTATACAAAAGGATTTAAATTCTCTACTTATGCGACTTGGTGGATTAGACAAGCAATTACACGTGCAATTGCCGATCAAGCCCGTACAATTCGTATTCCAGTACACATGGTAGAAACAATCAATAAATTAACACGTATTCAAAGACAATTAATTCAAGAATTAGGTAGAGAACCATCTGCTGAAGAAATTGCTGAAAAAATGGATGGTATGACACCAGAAAAAGTACGTGAAATTCAAAAAATCTCTTTAGAACCCGTTTCATTAGAAACACCAATTGGTGAAGAAGATGATTCTCATTTAGGTGATTTTATTGAAGATGAAGGCGCTATGTCACCAAATGATTATGCAGCAAATGAATTATTAAAAGATGAATTAAATGATGTTTTATTAGAACTTACTGATCGTGAAGAAAAAGTTTTAAGACTTCGTTTTGGATTAGATGATGGTAGAACAAGAACTCTTGAAGAAGTAGGTCGTGAATTTAACGTTACACGTGAACGTATTCGTCAAATTGAAGCAAAAGCATTAAGAAAATTAAAACATCCATCTCGTTCTAAAAGATTAAAGGATTTCTTAGATCGTTAATGAAACTATCAAAAAGATTAGAATTACTTGCTTATTTGGTAGAAAAACATAAAAAAGGAAATATCTTGGCAGATATTGGAACAGATCATGCTTATTTGCCATGTTATTTAATTGAAAAAAATATTATAGATAAAGCTTATGCCTGTGATGTCGCAAAAGGTCCTTTTGCGGCGTCACTTTCTACTATTAAGCAATATCATTTTGAAGAAAATGTAGAAGCATTATTAGGAGATGGATTAGATCCTATTCTTGATAAAGAAGTTGATATGGTAACGATTGCTGGAATGGGATCATTTCTAATTGTAGAAATATTAGAAAAAAATAAAGCGTATTTAAACAAAGTTAAACAATTCTATTTACAACCTAACGCTAATACGGATCATCTAAGAAAATATTTATTTAAAAATCATTTTAAAATTGTTGATGAAAAGATGATTAAAGATGGTCATCATATTTATGAAATGATGGTTGTAGAAAATACAAATCAAGATATTCAATATAATCAAGAAGATATGATGTTTGGTCCAGTTTTAAGAAAAAATAAAGATGAATTATTTATTCGTTATTGGCAAAAACAATATCAAACATATTTAAAGATTATGAAAGATTTGCCATCAAATCATCCAAGATATTTAGAATTAGAAAAACAAAAACAATTAATTGAAGGTGAACTTAATGAAAGCTTATGAAATTATGAATCATTTGGAGAAATATTTTCCTTTAAATCTTCAAATGGATTTTGATTGCTGTGGTCTACAAATTGGAAGTAGAGAAAAGGAAGTTAAAAAAGTTTATATTGCTTTAAACGCTGATAATGAAACATTACAAGCCTGTATTGAAAATAATTGTCAAATGTTAATTACACATCATCCTTTTTTATTAGAAAAGATTAAAAATTTAGATACTTCTTTACATCAAGGAAAATTTATTTCAACAGCCATGAAACATGATATTGTTGTTTATAGTTTACATACATGTTTAGATCGAGGACAAAATGGTATTTCAATGAATGATTGGTTGATTCAAAAGTTAGGTGTTCATGATGTTACTTGTTATGATCATTATGAAGTTGGAAAGAAAGCTATTTTAAATGAAGCTATAAATGGAAAAGATTTCATTGAAAAAGTAAAAGACATTTTTCATATAGAACATTTAAAATATAGTAAAAATACAAATAAAATGATACATACAATTGCTATTTGCGGGGGAAGTGCAGCAGACGACTTAGAAATTCTTGCTGATCAAGTAGATTGTTATATTACAGGTGATACTAAATATCGTCATGCTAAATATGCGATAGATCATGATTGTTTATTAATAGATCCAGGGCATCATTTAGAACTGATCATTGAAGAAAAATTACCAGAATTATTAGAAACTTTACCTCTAGAAATTGCAGTACATCATAGTAAAGATTATTTTGAATACCAATAATATTTAAACCTTTTAGAGCTTACTTTAAAAGGTTTTTTTAATAGAAAAATATTTTCTTGTTTTTGATAAATCATATAAATAGATGTAACAAATTTACATTAAAGTAAATATTTTCAAGTGGATGTGCTTACATTACTTTTGACCATTGTTAAAGCAAAAAAATAGGTTTATACTTAAAATTGTAGAGAGTAAAGGAAGGCAAAAGTTATGAAGAAAAACGAGATTATGTCAAAAACAAAAATTGTATGTACTGTAGGACCAGCATCTGAAAGCAAAGAAATGCTTACAAAATTAGTAAAAGCTGGAATGAATGTCATGAGATTAAATTTCTCACATGGAACACATGAAGAACATGCAGAAAAAATTACTACATTATTAGAAATTAATAAAGAATTATCTACAAATGTTGCTATTTTATTAGATACAAAAGGACCTGAAATTCGTACAGGTGATTTTGTTGGTGGTAAAACTACTTTTAAAAAAGGGCAAACTTCTATTATTTGTGTAGAAGATATCGAAGGTACAAGTGAAAGATTTACAATCACTTATAAAGATTTATATAAAGATGTTAAACCTGGTGGTTATATCTTAGTAAACGATGGTCAAGTAGAATTATTAGTTGATCATATTGAAGGAACTGATATTGTTTGTGTTGCAGCAAATGATGGAGAAGTAAAAAATAAACGTGGAATCAATGTTCCAGGAATTAAATTAGGATTTGATTATTTATCACCTAAAGATATTTCAGATTTAACATTTGGAGCAGGTCAACCTTTTGATTATGTAGCTGCTTCATTCTGTCGTAGAGCACAAGATATTATTGATATCAAAAAATTATTAATTGAAAATGGTAGAAATGATATTCAAATTTTAGCTAAGATTGAAAATCAAGAAGGTGTTGAAAACGTTGATGAAATTCTTGATATTGCTGATGGTATCATGGTTGCTCGTGGTGACTTAGGTGTAGAAGTTCCTGCTGAAGATGTCCCACTTATTCAAAAATCAATTATTAAAAAATGTAAACAACGTGGTAAAATCGTTATTACTGCCACTCAAATGTTAGAAAGTATGCAACAAAATCCAAGACCAACACGTGCGGAAGTATCTGACGTGGCTAATGCGATTTATGATGGTACAGATGCAATTATGTTATCTGGTGAATCTGCAAGTGGATTATATCCTCAAGAAGCAGTCATGATGATGTCTAAAATTGCTTTAAAAACAGAAGGAACTTTGGATTATCAAAGCTTACAAAGACAAGCTATTCGTACAGCACCAGATGATACAAGTGAAGCTATTTGTATGTCAGTTGCTGAAATTGCTTATAAATTTAATGTAGCAGCGATTATAGCCTTTACAGAATCAGGATTTACTGCTCGTAAAATGGCGCGTTATCGTACAAAATCTCGTATTATAGCAGCAACTCCATCTATAAAAACAGTAAAAGCATTAGCTTTAAACTGGGGTGTTAAAGCTGTTCCTTGTAAACCATTAAATTCACGTATTTCAATGATTGATTATGCAAGTATTATTGCTAGAGAAAATGGTGTAAAACCTGGTCAAAAAATCTTAGTTACTGGTGGAACACCAGGAGTTAAAGGTGCAACAAGCTATTTAGAACTTGTTGAAGTTAAATAATATTCGAAATACACTCTTAGGAGTGTTTTTCTTTTCTAATTCATAAAGATGAAATAAATGGGTTATACTATATAATAGCAAAACAATGAAAAGAAGGAGAGATTTTATATGTGTACAGCAGCAACTTATCAAACAAAAGATTTTTATATGGGTAGAACTTTGGATTATGAATTTTCCTATGGTGAAAAAATAGCAATTATGCCGAGAAACTATCCTTTACAATATAGACATGGATTAAAAAATATTGAACATTATGCCATGATTGGTATGGCTCATGTAGTTGAAGATTATCCATTATACTATGATGCTGTTAATGAAAAAGGATTAGGAATGGCAGGTTTAAATTTTGTAGGAAATGCATTTTATCATGATGTAGAAGAAGGAGCAGTCAATGTTGCTCAATATGAGTTTATCCCTTGGATATTAAGTCAATGTGCTTCATTAAATGAAGCTAAAAAACTTATTCAAACAATGAATTTAGTGAATACTCCTTATAATGAACAATTACCTGTAGCTTCATTACATTGGATTATTGCAGATCAAAGTGGTTCAATAACAGTTGAATCAGTAAAAGAAGGATTAAATATTTATGAAAATCCTGTAGGAGTTCTTGCAAATAATCCTTCATTTGATAAACAATTATTCAACTTAAATAATTACATGTCGCTTTCTCCAAAACAACCGCAAAATCTTTTTTCTAAAGAATTAGATTTACAAACATATTCAAGAGGTATGGGAGCACTTGGTTTACCTGGTGATTTATCTTCAATGTCACGTTTTGTACGTGTTGCATTTACTAAAATGAACGGACAATCAAGGGATAATGAAAGAGATAGTGTTAATCAATTTTTTCATATTTTAGGTTCAGTTGAACAACAAAGAGGATGTTGTGAAGTAGCAGATGGTAAATATGAAATTACAATTTATACTTCATGTTGGAATAGTCAAAAAGGAATCTATTATTACACAACTTATAATAGAAGACAAATTACAGCAGTTAATATGCATAAAGTAAATTTAGATGCACAACAACTTACAACTTATCCAATGTTAGATGACGAAGAATTTTATGAACAAAATTAGTATTTTTAAGATAGCGAAAGCTATCTTTTTTTTATATTTAAATGTGATTAAAATCACATAATTTTCATATATTTCAAAGAAAACAAGTTAATTTTTTAACTTGTTGTAAACGCTTTCAATTTGAAAATAATAGGACTAAAATAGGGTTAAAGGGGATGGAAGTTATGAGTTTAAAATCATTTATTGGAGGTATACATCCAAAAGATCAAAAACAATATACAAAGGATTTACCTATTATTAAAATAAAAGCAAGTGATGAAGTTGTATTTCCTTTAAAACAACATATTGGTGCACCTTGTCAACCAATTGTAAAAATAAAAGATAATGTAAAAGTAGGACAAATAATAGCTACTTCAGATCAATTTGTATCAAGTCCTATTATTTCTTCAGTTTCAGGTGTAGTAAAAAAAATAGAAGAAAGAATGGATGTCAGTGGGAAAATGCAAGAATCAATTGTTATTGCTAATGATGGATTATATCAAAAAGTTGAAAATAATAATAATAAACAAGAATTAACTTATGAAGAAAAAATTGAAAGAATTAAGGCAGCAGGTATAGTTGGTCTAGGAGGAGCAGGGTTTCCTACACATGTAAAATTATCTGTTAAAGATTCAAATCAAGTTCAATATTATATTGTTAATGGTGCGGAATGTGAACCCTATCTTACAAGTGATTATCGCTTGATGCTTGAAAAAACAGATGAACTAATAGCAGGAATTCATGTTCTATTAGAAATGTTTCCAAAAGCTCTTTGTTATATTGCCATTGAAGATAATAAAAAAGAGGCTATTCATTTATTAAAAGAAAAGTGTAAAGATGAAAAAAGAATTGCTGTGAAAGAACTAAAAACAAAATATCCTCAAGGTGGAGAAAGAATGCTTGTTAAGGTTTTAACAGGAAAGACATTAAATTCTAAAATGCTTCCTTTAGATGTAGGATGTATTGTTGATAATGTAGCAACAGTGATTGCTATTAATCAAGCGGTTCGTTATAATCAACCTTTAATTTCTAAAGTAATGACGATTTCGGGTGATGGAATAACACCTAGCAATATTGAAGTTCCTATAGGAACGAGTTTTAAATGGATCGTTGAACAATTAGGAGGTTTCAAATCTGAAGTTCAAAAACTTATTTGTGGAGGTCCAATGATGGGAAGTGCCCTTATTCATTTAGATATACCTGTAACTAAGACATCAAGTTCTTTACTTGCACTTGTACAAGATGAAGTATCCCTTTTTGAACCTTCTGCATGTATTCGTTGTGGTCGATGTAAAGACGTGTGTCCGAGTTTATTAGTTCCTCAAAAACTTTATCAAATAGCAACAAAAAATGATACAGAGGCCTTTATTTTAAATGGTGGAATGGAATGCATAGAATGTGGTTGTTGTAGCTATACATGTCCAGCAAAAAGAAATATGACACAGGCATTTAAGAAGATGAAATATTTAGTCTCTATTAATAAAAGAAAGTAGGTGTTATTCATGAATCAATTACTACATGTTTCTGCTTCACCGCATATTAAAGATCGTGTTACAACATCTTCTATTATGCTAGATGTCATTATTGCTTTAATACCAGCTACTTTATTTGGAATTATTCAATTTAAAATAAATGCTTTATTGATTATTGTAACAACGATAACAACATGTGTTTTAGCAGAATATTTATATGAACGTTTTATGAAAAAAACAATTACCATCAAAGATCTATCAGCAGTTGTCACAGGACTTATTCTTGCTTTAAATTTACCATCAACAGTTCCTTTATGGCTTCCTGTTATTGGTGGTCTCTTTGCTATTATTGTGGTTAAACAATTTTATGGAGGATTAGGACAAAACTTTATGAATCCAGCGTTAGCTGCAAGATGTTTTTTATTGATTTCCTTTACTGGAAGAATGACAAATTTTGTATTTGACGGGATGACTTCATCAACGCCACTTGCAATTTTAAAAAATGGAGAAAGCTTTGATTTAATAAGGATGTTTATTGGAAATACTGCTGGAACAATTGGAGAAACTTCTGCAATTGCACTTTTAATAGGTGCAATGTATTTGATTGTTAAAAAAGTTATTAAAGTAACCATTCCTTTAACATATCTTTTAACATTTTCTATTTTTACATTGATTTTATCACCATGTCCTTTTGATATTTATTATTTAGCTTGTGAGTTATGTGGTGGAGGTTTGATCTTTGGTGCCTTTTTCATGGCTACTGATTATGTAACAAGTCCAATGGATCAAAAAGGACAACTTATTTATGGTATTTTATTAGGTGTATTAACAGGATTATTTCGTTTTTTTGGAACAAGTGCAGAAGGTGTTTCTTATGCCATTATTCTTTCTAATTTATTAGTACCTTTAATTGATAAACTCACATTAAAAGGTGGTGTTGTCAAATGAAAAAAATAATAAAAGATATTTTAATTTTATGTGTGATTACTATTATTTGTGGAGGGCTTCTTGGTTATGTTTATCAAATAACAAAGAACCCTATTCAACACCAATTACAACAAAGTAAGCAATATGCTTATTTAAAAGTGATGAAAGAAGCAACTTCTTTTAAAACTTATAAAGAAAATGATATCAAAAAATTATCTAAAAAGCTTAAAGGGGATTATGGTAAAAACGGTCTTGAAATAGAAAATGCTTTAAAAGCATATCATCAAAAACAAACTATCGGCTATATTATTCAAGTTGTTGATCATGATGGTTTTGGTGGAGATATTGAGTTAATTGTTGGTATCAATCTTCAAAAAGAACTCCTTTATTCTTCATCCAAAAATTTTGTATGCATCTCTTCTGCTTCTTCCAAAGCACGAATTGTACTGTCATGCATGCCCTCTCTTACATGTTTGTTTTGTTCCATATAATAGGCATAAATAATATCAAGAATGATTAAAATTGGAAACTGCGGTGAAATCACATTTCCATGATTTAAATGTCGTAAAGATGGAATCAGCACAACTTCCGAACAGTATTTCTTAAAACTGTCCTTGCTTTTTGCAGTAAACAAAATCGTTTTTGCTCCTTTTTTATAAGCTTCACGAAGTAAATAAATCACATCTTCCCTCTCTCCACTGATGCTGAATCCTACTACCAGACTTTTTTTATCCTGAAAGACCGCCTGCATTCTCATCATATCTGTATCTGTGAGCGAATCAATTCTCAGCCCAATTCTCATAAACCGCAGTTCCATCTCTCGCGCAGAAAGTCCGGAACTTCCTTTTCCACATACTCCAGACAGTTATGAGTAGAATTATAAACGAGGTGCGTGGGGTTAATAGGGT
>OGZW01003920.1_pt1 | contig 10700 bp, 12 predicted proteins | sample 1577001 | NCBI WGS metagenome assembly OGZW01 (sample SAMEA3541519, study PRJEB24748) | human gut metagenome | biome: human gut; feature: human-associated habitat; material: faeces | place: China | collected 2012
CGGTGCAGGCCGCTACGCCTGCCCATCTGGTGGAACAGCTGGCCCGGGGCAAGTGGCCAACTTCAAACTCAACTCCTATACATCTATTCAAGTCGCTCATAACACCATTTTCAACAAAGATATTAGCTGAAATACAAATGTCTTTGTTTCTCATTTCCGCAATATTTATATCGTAAGGCATATCGTTTAAGCTTTTATATTGCTTTTCCTCGCTTGTTTTTGAAAGAAGCTTATAACAATTACTAAAGATGTTATTGCTCCCTGCTTCAAATTTATAGATGTTTTGGATAGAATTTGAAACCTCACTCTTGATATTGTTTAAACCAACTTCCAAATTACTAATACTTGACTTATTCCCTTCAACTTCTTGGGAGATAATGTTTATTTTACCTTCGGCATTATCTACCCTTGTTTCAACCTTCTTTATTTTTGTTTCAGGAGTCACATGATTAGTAACAGCTTCAACTGCTTGTGTTTCAAGTTTTCCTTCGGCACTCATAACGTTGTATTCAGCATTGTAGTAATCAATATCAATTGACATAAGCATGAAGTGATAAGTATCTTCATCATCATAATACTTAATAATATCTCCTACATTTGCCCCAACGATTTCAGGTGCAACCAAGTCCTCCATTGTCATGATAGACAATCCGCAAATAGCTTTACCTATCGCTTCTACCTGCTCTTGTTTTTCAATGTAGGAGTTATCAGTATCAAGATAGTAAATACTTCCCGTATCATTTCCATACTCAAATACAGTACCTACCCCGTTATCGTATCTAACTTTTGAAATAGTGAATTGCTCAACGGTTGTAAATTGTTCAACACCTTCAACTTCGGGAAGATCATATTTCTTTTCTTTTGAAAGAGGTTGAAATATTAATTTCCCCGTTGCATCAGCAAAGACATTACAAGCGGTTAGTTCAGCAATGTACATCATATGTTCTCGTATTGATAAGGTATTATCCCACCAATTAACCGAAAGATTCAAAACACTTTTAAGAACATTGCTGTAGTCGATTGAAACACCGATAATTCCGCTCATTTCGTCTAGCTGTTCTTTAATTGTTGATGGATAAGCTAAAACTGAATTGTAAGCAACGTTAGTAAGAACAACATTGTCATAAAGTGTCAACTCTAAATCGTTTGTCATTCTTTCAGGCTTTTCGTAAACCTTAAAAACACCGATTTGAGTATCATCATCAAAGATAATAAACTCTTGATTCAAGATGCTGTTAAAAATTCTTTCGCTGTTATCTACCGATAAATCAAATTGTTTAGATGCAACGTTTCCAATAACCGTATTATCAGAAAAAGTAATAGAACTAGAAACCGAAAGCATATAGTCGGTGTAATCAACACCGTTAGATATAATCTTGAACATTTTTTAAACCTCAATCAAATTAAAAGACAATGTCGATTTAGTACCGTTGACAGTTTCTAAATCCTCTGTTGTACGGTCACTACAATACATTGTCTTTGTAACTCTTTTCTTTTTATATCTATCATAGCCTTCAACTGTAAACTCTTGCGGATCAAGTAAAGAAATGACCGAGTCTACATAATCAGCATCCATATTTTCTAACGAACATTCAAATTTGAGAACATTCTTTCTAATTCTATTTCTTTTTAAAATACCCGTTTTCCAACTACGAACAGATTTACCACTATCCATATCAAAATAAGTATCTTTTTTGGAAGTAAGTGTAATTGGTACACCACTAATTTTAATTAAATGTCTATTTTCATTTGCCATAGTTATGTACCAAATTTAACCTTTCCCGTTTTCATCAACGATTCTTTGTTTGCATCTTGAACTTCTTCCATAATCTTTTTCTTACCGATATACACTTGAATAACATTGCTTCCACCTTGAGAGCTACCCATTGCACTTTTAACAGCGCTATAAACCCCTGATTTAATACCTTCAACGATTTGATAGTTGTTTGCTACAGCAGTTTTACCGTTAGAGAACTTACCAACTAATTCTCCATGGTTTGCCATAAACATTCCATCTTCGGGGAACCCACCAGTTGCAAATTTAGGTAAACTCAATTTAATACTAGAAACAACACTTCCGATTGTTCTATTAACTGAACTAACAACATTCGATAAGCTACCCCAGTCTAGAGAAGTACGAACTTTAACGTTAGGATCACACGCTCTTGCTCTATTTTCAATTTGATTGATTATGTTTTGTGTTTCACTATCAGTAACACCACCGTTGCGTTTTAAAGCATCAGCAAGTTTTTGACAGTATTGTAACCCTGCACTATCACCAGTTTGTTGAAATAGCCTTAAAGCTTCATCTAATTTTTGTTTTTGAGTTGCGTTGATATTGCTCATTTTAATGGAAGCTTGACTTGACATACTCGACCATTTAGAAGCATCAACGGAAAGAACACTGTTTTTGTTATTAACATAGTTGTTGTATTGTTCTTGTAATTGAGCTCTTTCATCTTTAGTAAGCTTAATTCCCTTACTTTGTAAAGTTGAAATCATTTGGTCGTATGTTAAGTTATACTTTTGAGCTTTCTTAACCATATGTTGCATGATGATTTTAGTAGCTTCTTCATTTGTTTGTACTTCTTTAGAACTCATATCAGCATTGTTTTTAACATACTCTTTATGTTTAGCTGTTAAATCAACAAGTCCTTGTGCTAACGAGTTCCAAGAAGCTTTAGCTCCACTACCAACCTTTTCATAATCAGCAACAACACTTTTAGCCATATCTTTAACTTCTCCGCTCGTTGCCTTAACAGCCTTATCATAATCATCAATTGATTTCTTATTGCTGTCAAAAGCTTTTTGTGCACTCTTGACATTCTTTTCAAGTTGACCGTGTGTAATTGTTAAATCGCTAATTTGTTGAGCTAATTTTTTACTTTCTTCAACTTCTGAATTTGTCATATAAGAACCTTTTTTAATCAATTCATTATAACGTTCTCTTGCTTTGCTTAATTTATCTTCATTTTGAGAAAGCTCTCTCTTTGCGGTAGATAACGCTGTGCTTAATTTAGTTTCTTGCTTCAAAGCTTCAACATAAGCTTCTTCGTGTGCTTCAACTCTAGCTTTTAACTTCATAGACTCAATTGTTTGGTCTAATGCAACTTTTTCTTCTTTCCAATTCTTGATAACACCATCTTGAATGGTGATGTTAGTACCAAGTTTTTCATTGATTTGGTCGACTAAACCTTGAGCCACCTTTTGAGAGCCGTTTACTTTACCGTTTGCATCCACCATCTCGTCTAATTTAGAAATAGTTCTTTGTACAGCCAAATATTCACTGTCAATAGAAGCAACCTTTTCTCTTGTAGCTTTTTGGTTTTCTTGTGCCTTTTTAGTAACATTATCCAACTCTTTTTGTTGGTCTTGTAACTTCTTGATGTATTCGGCTGTTGCCCCAGTTGTACCGTTGTAATCTCTTGTAAGATACATCAAGACACCCGATACAGCGGTAATTCCTACAACCGTCAATCCTAAAGGAGAAGTCAATGCAGATAACCCTTTAGCGAATAAACCAACAGCACCAGTAGAAGATGAAGCCATATCTCTTAACTTGCCGAAAATAGATGTTGTAGCAGTCATTGTTGTACTTCCACTTGTCATAGTAGTCCATAAGCTTTTTAAGATGTTTTTAGCATCAGTAAAAACCTTGCCAGTTGAATTGGCTGAATCTTTTAGTTCTTTAAATTTAGTAAGAACCTTATTACCAAACTTTGTTTTGTCGAACAATTCCAATACCGCTTTCGTAGTTCCTACTTGATCTTTAAATTTTTTAAATGAACCAATCCAATTGCTTACCCATAAAACAACCTTCGCCCCTTTGTATAGAGCAAACATAGTTGTAAGAGCTGTACATACAAGAGCAACCGCATTTTTATTTTGAGCCAATGCCTTTGTAACATCAGCTAGGACTCCAACAAAGCTTCCTAGCAATCCTAAAACCTTACCTAGAACTTTTCCTAGGGTTGGTGCAATATCATCCGCAAACCACTTCAAAATAGGCTTAACGAAGTTATCATTGATAGATGTTGCTAAATCAATGATTGCATTTGCAAGTCGAATGAGCTGTTCAAATAAAACGTTACCTCCGTTATCCCAAACAGCCTTAAACAATTTAGCGATACCATCAAAAGCAATTGCTAAATCATCAAGCAATGAAAAGAATAACGAGCTGACTGACTCAATACTTTCAGGTAATCGTTTTAAGACAATGCCGAAAGCATCTTCAACTACTGGAGCTAAATTTGAGAAACCATCTTTAAATCTTGAAACAATGGATGCACCGTATTTTTCCCAAGATATGCCAATTGGTTTAAAGATATTTTCGTTTACATATCCTCCGACGATTTTACCCCATTCAATTAATCTGTCTCGAATGTCGTTAGCTTTCATTCTAACTTTATCAAGCATATCGTCGTATTCGCCAATGGCTTTTAAAAGTCTTGGGTCAACACCTGCACTTCCTAAACCACCACTACCGCTTGAGCCACTACTTCCACTAGAGCTTTCGCTTGTAGAGTTGATAACATTGATTTCATCAAGTCCCGATAATTGTTCTTTTACTTCTTTTGCTTTCTTTTTAGTATCATCCAATCCGTCGTTGACATCACCAACACTACCTGCGACATCTTCTAATGAGTCGGCTGAATCTCCAAAAGCTTGGTCGAAATATGTTTGACCTCCCGTTGTAAAGTCTTCAACGCTATAGCCTAAAAACAATGCTAACCACTTAACAGCCTCTTTAATAGCCATTACAAAACCATTGATGTAAGGAAGTATCTTACCGATAGTTCCATAGAATACTGAACCTAACCAACGACCTACTTCTTGAATTTGTTCTTGAAGTACCCTTAATTGGTTGGCAGGACTTTCGATTGTTCTTGCGAAATCTCCAAATGCGTTTGAATTTGCCATTTGTTGTTGTAACGAATAGATAATCAATAAACGTTTTTCCATTTCGCTTAAATCACTTACTTCTTTATCGTAAATACCTGCTTGTTGTAAGTAATCAGCTAATACATTGTTCGTAATGTCATAACCACTTGTACTACGAATTGGTCTAACTTGCCTTGATAATGCACTTTGGAATTTTTGTGCACTATCTTCCATAGATACGTTATAAAGAGAAGCGTAGTCAATAGACATCAATGTAAGTGTTTCACTTAATTTTTCAGTAACTTGGTTACTCATTCCACCTAATGCACTCAACATATTTTTGTATGTTGCTTGGTATTTCATCATTGATGTTTGAGCTGTTCCAAAAGCTTCACTTAACTTTTCTTGGAAAGTCATTGCTTGACCTGTCAAGTCTCCCATTGCATTTGCGAATAAGTTGACTGTTTCAGTATAATCAACAGATTTTTCAATAATGCCACCTATACCCTGCATAATAGGTTTTAGGGTATTAAACATAAAGTACATCTTTCCTAAATCAAACCCTTTATGTAAACCGTTAGTGGCTTTTTTTACTTGGTTTGATAAGAAATCAAAACTTGAACCTGCTTTTTTAGCATCATTTGATAAATTCTTAACTTTAGAAGTGTTCATATTGGATAAGGCTTTATTAACACTACCGCTTTTGATACCAAGCTTTTGTAAGTTCTTTTGAGTCTTTTCTAACTTCTTATTTAACTGTTCAGCACTCTTAATCGCTTGATCTATTTTGGTAGAGATAACAATACCAATATCCGTTTGATTATCCATAAATACACCTCCTTATAAGAAAAGGAGAGATAACAAAAAAGAGATAGTTAGAATTACAGCCAGTAATTCAATCTATCTCTATAATTTTGTTCAATCTCTTCCTCTGTTAATATTTTCTTTTCTTTCTCCTTCCTACTTCCTTCAAAGAAGTCAATAGGTTTATTCCTATAAGGTATTGGTTCTATGTCTTTTGGTTTGAAACCACTAAATCCGTTATAGCAAAGAACGGGCATAATCGTCGTTGAAAACTCGTAAAGAGCATCTAGAACGTATTTACCGTTTATCCAGTTTTCCCTGCTTATACGGTTAAAATAAGCTTTGTGATATGCTTTGAAATAATCTTCATCATAATACCAAAACATATCTACGCTCATTCCAAATTCTAAAGCAAGAGGAAGAAATTCCATCATGTAGTATTCTTCCTCGGTTGAGTATTGTTTTCTAACTGCTAATGCTTTTAGCTCACTTTCGATACTTTCGATTTTATCTTTTGTTGAGGTTTTTTCGCTTTGTCCTCTATCTCCGTCATCTTCTTGAACACCGTAAAAGCTTTTTGCTTCGCTTCCTCCATCATCTTGAAGACTTCTACGTCTCCTTTTTGTTCTTCAAGTTCATAAATCATATCGTCGAATGTTTCTCTTGATAGATTTCCTTTAAATCTACGAGTATTCTTAAGAATGATGTACATAGTGTCTAAAGCTGAAAGGTCAACTTGTTCTAATGAGAAGTACATTGCTTGCATCTTATCAGTTAGATCAGTTAATTTTTGATTGGCAATATTTGCTAATTCATCTTTTTGTTCGCCATCAGGAAGGGCATCAATTTTTGCTCCTTCTTTTTCTAATTCTTTTAACTGAATTTGTAATTCTAAATAATCTCCTGCACTAAAATCTTTGACATTTTGCATAGTTAAGTCTTTGATTTCAGCCCTTGCTTTGTTTGTAGTTTCAAAAACATAGACTTCACCTTTATATTCAATTTCTAATAACTTCATAATTTGTATCCTCCAATTCAAATTCTAATTCTAATAATCAAAAAGGACTATTTTACGATTGCTAAAATCGTAGTAGTCCAAGAAGCACATTCTTCTTTAGATGCTGTTAATTCAATGATACAACTTCCTTTAGCAACTGGTGTAATAACTAAATTACCACCAGTACAAGTAGCTTTAGCAACAGCAGGTGTTTTAGATGTTGCTGAAACTGTTCCATCAGCAGGTAACAATTCAAGTGTTGCTTTGTATGTTGCCTCTTTATTAGCTGAATCTAAATAAATAACACTATCTACTGGCGAAACAAAATGACAAGTTGGTTGAATCAAGTCATAACAGTTTTCAATAAATCCTTCAAAAGATTTAGGAGTGATTTTCATAGTTGCCTTTTCAGGGTTAGCACTTGTTGAGTCTTGAGAAGTAATTGAAACAGTTCCAGTAAATTTTTCAGCCGAGTAATCAGGTAACACTTTTAAGAACTCTAATGTTTTACCTGCAAACGATTTGATACGTTTCATGTTGTCTCGGTGGTTATATACATCAGTTTCTTTTTCATCTAATGTGATCTTACCTTCAACTTTTCCTTTAGTTGATGAAGTAGTAACATCAAATTCAATACTTTCAGGGTTACTTGCAATTGAAGGTACTGTTTCTAAAGGAACAAATAAAGAGAATTTTCCTGCATCATTTTTATAATATAAAGCACATCCAATACCCGTAATGACTCGTTTATCATCAAATTCTTCATATAATTGCATTGTCTACTTCCTCCTTTTAATAAATAATATTTTTTGTTGTATTAATGTTTTTTGTAAACCTCATAACAATACGATAAACATTTGTATCTACGTTAGGAGTTGGAGAATCATATGTTTTCTTTAACCTGCACATAATTCCTAGATACTCATTAACGAGTTTACGCAATTCGTTTGCTATGACCATTGAATCTATCAGCTCACCATCAATCTCTTTATCAATTGTGCTTATTTCAACACTAAAAGATAAAAGCTCAATTTGTTCATAAAATCCTAAATTAGCAACTGGGACTCTATTTGAAATTGAAAATACGATTAATGGAAAAACGGATTCCTTCGCTTTCTTTGTCACTATAGGAGAATAAACACTTCGTTTCTTGACATATTCTTTTAAACCTTGAAATAGTTTTTCAAAATAATCATCCATTACTTAAGTACACCTCCCATAACATCATTAAAAGCTTTATCCCATATTTGCTTGTAGCCACCTGCACTCCAATAAACATCTATAGCGTTTTGCATGAAGAAATGTGGCTTCGTTCCATGGGTGAATCTTAAAACACCGTCTTTATCTTTGAATAGCCATCCACCTTGTCTACCATCACCTTTACTAGCGAACTCACCAGTACCAAACTCTACATAGCAAGCGTACAAGGCATAATTGATAAGTTCCCCGTAGAAATTACTCCATTTCTTTGTGAAACTATGTTTCAACGTACCTGTAGATTCGTACCATTCGCTATTGCCAACAGTAGCATCTATATTATCTCGTGCTAGTTTTTCTAAATAATCTAGAGAATATTGAATAAATGTCTTACTTACTAAAGGCAATAGTTTTTTGTACTGTTTCATTACATCAGTAAGGTGTTGTATTCCGCTTTGGCTTAATTCAACATTGATTTGATACTTCATGGTGATTAAGCTTGTTTAGGATTTTTAGAAGTTTCTTTCTTTTCTTCTACAATTTCCCATTCTTTTGTGGATAGATAATCTCCTACAAAAGCTTCTTCAATATCTTTAACGACATTTGTTTTTTTGTTTTTTAATTTCATATCTATTCACTACCTTTCGATATTTTTTGAAAATAAATACATATCTTTCTATTTTGATTTCTAACTGAATCAATCAAATAATTAGCTTTACTTCCATAAGCCTTTTCATTTTTAGGAGTAGCTCCATCAAGATAAACTTTATCTCCTTCATGGAACACGTCGTTAAATTTTCTTTTATCTAAATATGTTTTGTATGTCTTTGTAACCTTTTCTCCATAGGCTGTTACATCCGTGTAACCATCTAAAGGAGAAACACAACAAAACAACTTTTTAGGCTCACAATAAGCTTTATTTCCGTAATCATCTAACACGCTCTCGGTGTCTTTTTGAGCAATATAGATAACATCATCAAACGATCTTTTAGTTTGGTTGAAATCGTCTCTCATTTTGGATAACCAACCATAGGGGATAATTCTAAAACCAATGCTCTAGAAAGATTTTCACGTTGAAATGTATATTTGATATTGCCCTCTTGATACTCTTTAACACCTATCATTCCATCATCAGTACGTTGGATGATTTCTAAACAAGCTCTCTTGATCCAGTTAGCATCTAGCTTTGTGAAGGCTTCTAAATCTAATTGGTTGGATAATCTTTTGAACATTGAAATACAATCCTCAACAGCATCTTTCAACTCCTCGTCGGATTTATCATCTTCACTGTATTTAATACGGAGTCTTTCAATAACGTAAGAGACCACTTTTTCTTCCGTCATATCAAATACCTCCTTTTATTCATCTTTTTTTCTGTTAGGGATAGTAGAAATCGTTTTGTTTGTTACTTTAACAACCTTTTGATTTTTTGCATCCCATGTATCTACTAAAAAGATACCTAATCTACGTTTGATTTCATCTTCTGTATAGATACAGTTAAACTCAACTTCTTCTTTAAATCTAACTGGGTTATTAAAATCAACGGTAACTTTATCAGCACTTAATGAACAAGCAAAAACCTTACTACCGTTTGTATAGTAAGGTTTCTCTTTGACTAATATGTATGCCATAGATAAAATTATCCGTTTGAAATAATTTCAGCAATACGAATATTGCGGTGGTTGAATTTTAATTCCCAGTTGTCTTTATTTGCTAATTCTTCTCTTGTTGGAGATTCAGTAGTAATGTTATCCGCTTTGATTGAGAAACCGTTTGGATGGATTACTCTAGCTTGTTTAGTATAAAGCTTGTTGATACCACCATCAGTTTCAGGATCATAGTCAGGGTAATATGGTTTATCTACTGTTTTTGTTGATGTTAAGAAAGTTCCTTTACCTACCATATAAGAATGATATTTAGGGAAATTTGGAGTTGTACTGTCAACAGTTCCGTCGTCAGTTTCTAAAATAATCATATCTCCGATACATTTTAATTCAATTTCTCCTGCAACACCTGCAACAGTAAATTTTCTATTTTGTGCAATGTCTAATTTTAATAAACGAGTTGCAACAACTGAATGGCAAATAAATAATGAAAACTCTTTTCTTTTATCTCCTAATGCTTTTTGTCCTGCATCTAATGGAGTTTCTAAAGAGATTTTGTTTGCATCAGTAATAGAACCACTTGCTACCGATAAATCAGTAATATGTGATTTCATGTCAGCTACACCTAAAATACCTTTGATAATAGCTAATAAATCTTGTTGCCATTGGAAAGTCCAATAAGGAACAACTAAATGGTCGGCTAAATTTTGTAATGGTGATTTACCACTTAAATAACGAACAAATGTAGTTTCTTTCCATGCTTTTTGTCGACCGATAGCCATGTACATTTGTTTTCCGTTCTTTAATTCAGTAGGTACGTTGTTTGTTTTACCATCATAGTTTAAAGCATCCCCTTCTTCGTCTACTGGTAAGAAGAATGGAGTTGTTCCTACGTTCCCTGCATTTTGTAATGCACTTCTAATAATTGGATCTTCTACTAAAATCCCCGATTGAATAATCGCTGCATTTAAACATGATTGTTCTTGCATATATCCCGCAAAAATATTGGGATCAAATACTACACCGTTAAAAACACCTTCTCTTGGCATAATCATTTCCTCCTATCGTTTATTGGCTGTTCGATAAGACTGCGTATAATTGTGGGTTAGAAATTTTTAATTGGATTCTTTCATCAATTGTCATTTTTTTGTAATCTTCTACACAAGTTCTTTTTCTACCAACATTAACAGTTCGTCATCCGAAGGATTGTATTGGGA
>OGZW01003921.1_pt1 | contig 10699 bp, 9 predicted proteins | sample 1577001 | NCBI WGS metagenome assembly OGZW01 (sample SAMEA3541519, study PRJEB24748) | human gut metagenome | biome: human gut; feature: human-associated habitat; material: faeces | place: China | collected 2012
AGCTTTTGGGAAATTGCCTATAGCAAAAAAATATCCTAAACAACAATTTTTTCCTATTTTGTATGTAAGTCAATTTTTTTATCAGGAAAAGGGAGGTTGTATAAACTCTTTTTATTTATTTTATAGCTCAGTTTATATTAGAATTTGTAAAATAGAAAAAAATATGAGTAAAAAAGTCACTTTTCTTACCCTGTTTCTGTGGCTGATGACGGTAACTTTTCATGTCATGGCGCAGCAGAAAGCAGACACGATCTACACCTTCCGCTTCGTGCCAAGGGAAGATATGTTCTATGTGCCTTGGAATGGCAATGACACAGAACTTGCCCGCCTGCTGGAGTGTATCGAAAAAAACAAAGCAACAATTCTTGACGGCAAGCTGCCGCTATTGGTTGACGGCTACTGCAATTCGCTGGGCAGTGAAACCGAGAACCTTGCCACGGCAAAGATCCGTGCCAACCGTGTGAAATCCGAACTGATTATACGCGCGGAAATAAAAGAGGAGAATTTCATTACCCGCAACCATGCGACTGAGGGCGATTTCGTGACCGTGCGCCTGACGGTGCCGGCTGAAGAAACAACCGTATCAGATGTGGAAGCAGAGGCACAGCGCAAAGCTGAAGCCGAGCGTCTGGCTACGGAAAAACGTGCCGAACAGCAACGGCTGGCCGAGGAGCAGCGCAAAGCGGAAGAAGCCCGACTTGCCGCTGAAAAGGCAGAAGCCGAAAGGGCGGCCCAGCAACAGACGGCAACACAGCAAAATGCCATCGTTGCCGATACTCCTTCGGAAACAGAAACCCCAACCGATTATCATCTGTCCCTACGTGCCAACCTGCTGCGTTGGGTGACGCTGACCCCAGATTTAGGGCTGGAGTGGCGCATCAATCCCTCGTGGGGCATTGCCGTAAACGGTTCGTGGACTTCATGGAACTGGAACGACAAGGACCGCCGCTATGCTCTTTGGGAAGTGGCTCCGGAAGTACGTTACTATATGGGTGAAAAGAAAGCCTGGTATGTGGGCGCGATGTTCAAGGCGGGCGAGTTCAACTACAAGCTCTCCGAAACAGGCAAGCAGGGCGACCTGATGGGTGGCGGCATTACCGGCGGCTACCAGCTGCGGCTGAACAAGGCATTAAACCTTGATTTCAACCTCGGTCTGGGCTACCTGAATGCCGATTTTGAAAAATATGAGGTCATTGACGGTGTGCGTGTACGCCGCGGCAACGAGACAAAGGACTGGTGGGGCCCCATCAACGCCGGTGTGACATTGGTGTGGAAACTTTTCTAACAGAGGGAGGAAGACGATATGAAAGCAAGACAATATATAAATATGATGGGAATGGCAGCCGCCGTGCTGCTCTCTTCCTGCGTGAAGGACACGCTTTATGATACACCGCACCCCGACTACGGGAAGATTGCGGTGACAGCCGACTGGTCGGCCCGCGGTGAGGGCATCGACATACCTGCCACATGGACGGTCACCATGGGTGACTATACGGGTACGGAGACTTCCGCCACCCATGCCCCCGACCATCTGTTTGCTCCGGGCAGCTACACCCTTGCGGTGTGGAACCCGGCTGAAGGAATCACGGTAAGCGGTACCACCGCCACCATTGCCGCAGCCACGGGAAACCGGGCAGGCACGGATGCCTTTGTGGACAATGCTCCGGGGTGGTTCTTCACCCATACGGAACAGGTGAGCATCGAGAAAGACAAGGACTATCCGCTGACCGCCGCAATGAAGCAGCAGGTGCGTGAGCTGACGCTTGTCATCGAGCCTACCGGTGATGCCGCAGGACGCATCACGGAGATTGCAGCCAGCCTGACGGGTGCGGCCGGAACACTCGACTTCGCTACCGACACCTACGGAGCCGCTTCGAGCGTCGCGCTGCCCTTCACGAAGATTACCGAAGGAGCCGATGCCGGCAAGTGGAAAGCCACGGTGCGGCTGTTGGGCGTGACCGGCACGGAGCAGTTGCTGACGGGCGAAATTCGCTATGCTGACGGCAACCCGCTCCCCACGACGCTGAAGAGCGATCTCACGGAAGCCCTCAAGGATTTCAACACCGGAAAGAGCGAGTCGCTGACACTCGGCGGCACACTGGTCGAGACCCCTGAAGAAACTGAATTTTCGGAATCCGAAATCACCGGATGGGAAACGGTGGAAGGCGGCGACGTAGATGCGAAAATGTAACAAAAACTATGCAACAAATAATAAAAAATAGACTTACAATGAAAACCCGATTTTTTGCTTTCGCAGCGTTGGCATTGACACTGGCCGCCTGCAACAACGACAACGAGATTCTGAACAATGACGGCCCCGTGGCCGCCCGGTTCACCGCCGCCATCGGCAACAACGTGACTGCCACCCCCTCCACCCGCGTCAGCGGAACGGACGGAGACTTATGGGACAACGGCGACTGCATCGGCATCACCGGTGCGGGCTACACCAACATCCCCTATGTGACGAGTGGAGACGGCAATTTCACCCCGAAGAGTGTGCCCATCTACTACGACGACCCGAGTGAACACGCCTTCAGCGCCTACTATCCCTATCAGGAGGACAGCAAACTGACGGAGGATAAGATAACCGTCACGACCGACGCCACGGCGCAGCAGAACCAGTCATCCATCGACTTCCTCTTCGCATCGGGAGCCACGGGAAGCACCTACAACCCGGATGTGAAGTTCACCGACGAAACGAAGAATGGCGGCCCGAACAACTCCTTCCACCACTGCATGAGCCGAATCACATTCACGTTTAAAGGCAGCAGCGGTGTCACCATCCCGGCCGAGGGTCCGCTCAACTACACCTTGAAGGAACTGTTGCTGGAAGGTTCTTTCGACACCGCCAACGGACAGGCGGCAGCCACCACCACCGACCGGGAAAACGTGACCCTGCCCGGCAGCTTCACCTCCGCCATCTTCTTCCCGCAGGATATTGTGACGAGTATCGGAATGAATATAGAGTTGAACGGAAAAACCTATTCAACCGCTCTTCCCGTTAAAGACGGCAAGCTCGAAAGCGGTAAGGAATACCACTATAACATTACTATCTCCCACAACGATGCGACCGTAAGCGCCACCATCAGCGAATGGGACAGGAATGATACTGATCTTTCTGTAAAATTCTGACCCCCCCACACCGCTGCCCCGGCGCAAGCGTCAAGCCGGAGCTGCCCATAGACACTATTGTGCGACGGCCGCCTTCGCAGGCGGCGGCAGCACAAAACGGAAACAAATAAAAGACAACCCGATATGAAGAAAAGACATTCCATCCATCTGCTTCTTGCCGCAGCCGCACTGCTCCTTGCCACGGCTGCCTGCACGAAGGACGAACTGGCGGACGGTGACCGTCTGCCCGAAGGACAATACCCGCTGGAGATAGCCCGCATCACCCTCGGCGTGGAGGGCGGCGAGGCGCAGCCGTGGGGCGCACCGGCGACGCGCGTCAGCGAGAACGGGGACGGCACGGGCAGCGTGTTCAGCGCGGGCGACCGGTTCGCCGTGCAGATAAACGCCGAGGAGGGCATCTACATCGTGCAGGACGACGGATCCATCAAAGCCGAGTCACCCCTGTACTGGAGCGACTCCGGCGAACACACCGTCACCGCCTGGTACCCCGCCACGGGCGGCACCCTCGACCTCAGCGACCAAAGCCAAAGTCTTGCCTACCTGCTGGGCGGCTCGGGCACGGGCGACTACCTGACACCCGTCACGCTGACCTTTGCCCACCGTCTGGCCAAGGTGCGCGTCACGCCCACCGGCGATGCGCTCGGCGAGGTGCAGAGCCTCCAGCTCTATACCTACACACAGTGTACTTATGAAAAGGGCACGGTAGTGCAAGGCTCGCAAGAGGGCTGGATAGAGATGAAGCGGTGCGAATATACCGAGAACGGCGTCTCCTTCACCTGTTGGGAGGCGAATGTGGTGCCCGGCTACGAGATAACCAAGCTGATGGCGAACAACGACAACAAGGAACGCGACCTCTCCTCCGCCATCACCCCCGAGGCGGGCAGCTACTACAACATCACGCTGAACAAGGACAAGGGATATACCGACGACGGACAGGGCAACTACACCGTGACCTCCGCCGAGGGCCTGAAGAACATCGCCAAGCTGGTGAACGAAGAATGGAATTTAAGCATCGACATCACCCTGACGAGCGACATCGACCTCTCGGGCATCGACTGGACACCGATAGGCATAGACTATAACCACCGATACGCCGGCACCTTCGACGGCGGCGACCATACCATCACGGGGCTGACCGTTACGACGAGTGACCAATATGCGGGCCTGTTCGGCTGCATCGGCTCCGGCGGCACGGTGAAGAACGTGACGCTGGAGGGCGTACAGATAACAACCACTTACATATATGGCAGTGCCGGCGGCGTGGCGGGAGATAGTTATGGCACCCTTGAAAACTGCTCGGTGTCGGGCAGCGTCAGCGGTAGCGGCATGAACGGCAATGCGGGCGGTGTAGTAGGCGACCAATGGGGCGGTTTCCTTACTGGATGCAGCTCCTCGGCCACAGTGAATGCCGGGAGTGCAGCCGGCGGCATAGCGGGAGGAACGAATAATGGTGCCTCCCTGACCGGCTGCTACGCTACAGGCGACGTGACCGTTGAAAATGACGGTACAGACACCTATTTTGCCGGCGGTGTGGTGGGAAGCAACGGCTCATCCTGCACCCTCAAAGCCTGCTATGCCTGGGGCAGCGTGACCGGTAGCGGAAGCGGCACCGTCTATACAGGCGGCGTAACGGGAAGCAACGATTTAGGCACCCTGACTGCCTGCTACCATGCCAAAGGGACTGTCAAAGGCTCGGACGGAGCCACAGGCGGCGTGGCGGGACGGAACTACAAGGGCCTCATGCCGTATGGCGGTATCATCACCGCCTGCTACTGGGGAGGCAACGGTCAGGAACAAGGCATCGGTGAAGACCAGGTAGGTACCGGCGAAACCACGATGGTGACGGACGACGACTGGCAGACTGCCGTTGATGCCATGAACAGCGCCATCGAAACGTGGAACACCGCGAATCCCGACAAAACGTGCGACTGGCAGTACGAACTCGGCGACGAGGGTTTACCTGTATTGATGCAAAGGTAATAAAAGGCAGCCCAAAAGTTTGGCTGATTGGATAATAAATAACCGAAGTATAACAGTTGTATCTGCGGTTATTGAAAAGTGAAAAAAGAAGCCTTCGGCAGTGCCGGGGGCTTCGTGCGTTTTGAAACAATCTTTCCACTTTTATAGTGGATTATTGTGGATAATTTATTATCTTTGTATTCAGAACAATACAGAGTAGCATGGAAATAATATTCAACGAAAAGTATTTGAAGGAAATGTACATTACGGGGCAGACGGACAAGAGAAGGTGAAACCATCGCTACAATATGCAATATAACAGATTTATCAAACCATTATAAATAACAGACAGCTTATGATTGAGATACAAGGAATAGATCCGACGATGATTGCCAACAACCTCACTCCGGCATATCCTACTCACCCGGGTGAAGTACTGAAAGAAGAAATTGAATACCGCAAGATTTCGCAGCGTAAGTTATCAGAGCAGATGGGCATCTCCTATAAGGTATTGAATGACATTCTCAATTGTCGTCGGCCTGTAACAACGCAGACGGCGATGCTTTTTGAAGCTGCCCTTGATATTCCGGCTGATTCGCTAATGCGATTACAGTTGAAATATAACATGCAACAGGCGGCTGCCAACCCTTCTTTTATGGAACGCCTCAAACAGGTGCGTAAGTGCGCAGCCATGCTATAAAGGAACATGAATAGACAAATAATCTGCTGCTGAAAGAGGTTGTACCAGCGGTTAAAGTGAGATAAGAGAATAAAAAAACAGGAGCCTTCGGCAGTGCCGGGGGCTTCGTGCGTTTACAATTGTTTCGATACAGGGCACATGAATATATCAGACTACATGATAGAAAAAGAAGAGTTGGTTAAACCCCTATCAGTATAAAAAATACCCGTTGAAAGATACTCCACATAAGAGAAAAATGTATTATTTTTGCAATATGATTGAACTATCCAAACATATAGAAGTATTATTGCTGGAGAATGATTGTGTCATCGTTCCCGGCTTGGGAGGATTCATTGCCCACAAACGGCAGGCCGCATATTCCATCCAGAAAGGAGAATTCATGCCGCCCCTCCGCACCATTGGTTTCAATCCGCAACTGATAATGAACGATGGGCTGCTGGTACAGTCGTACATGCAAGCTTTTAACACCGATTTTCCCGATGCAACCCGCCGAATTGAAAAGACTGTGGCTGAAATAAAAGACCAATTGTACCAGCAGGGTCAGGTCACCCTGCACAACGTGGGTACAATCTACTATAATATGAACGGCGGTTATGCCTTTGAACCGGCAGCCTCATCTTTCTTCACCCCAAGTCTGTACGGGCTGGAAAGTTTCACGCTTCCGCAGCTGCAGACATTGCCTGTGTCTTCTCCGAAGCCGTTAGTTCCAGAAATACAGGAAGCAGCAAGCAAACCGAAGAAACATTTCTCCTTGCGCCATTTCACGCGCAACGTAGTGGCCATAGCCGCAGCCGTATGCCTGTTCTTCGTGCTCTCTGTTCCGGTGGAAAACACGTACATGGACGATGCGAATTATGCTTCGCTGGGCTCAATCAGTATGTTTGATGCCATCCGCAACCAATCGGTAGCCACCAGCATACAAACGACTCCGAAAGCAGCAGTTGCACAAAAGGCTGTAAAGAAACAGAAGGGCGAAAAGCGTGTCCGTAACAACGTAAACACGCTGAAACCGGTAGCCGTGAAGACAGAAAAGATTGCAGCCGCACCTGCAGCAAAAACAGCCGTAACCAAAACGGCTGCCACCAAAGCTGAAGCAAAAGCGACACAAAAGCCGAAACCGGCTTCCGCACAACCTGCTGCAAGCAAGAAAACGGCCTACATCATCGTAGCCAGCTTGCCGACATCGGACGATGCCCAACGTGAGCTGAAAAAATTCCAGCAGAAAGGATACAAGAATTGCCAGGTGCTTGAATCGAACGGACGCTTCCGCATCGCACTGGATAGTTATGCCACTTCAGGTGAAGCTTACCAGAAAGTGCAGACGCTGCGCAATCAGGAAGAATTCAAGAATGCTTGGGTATTCACTTCAAAATAAATACGCCCTTTTAAACAGAATGAAAAGAGTAAGATGCCCCAAATGTGACAACTTCATCCAGTTTGATGAAACCAAGTATGGAGAAGGACAGTCACTCGTTTTTATCTGTGACAACTGCAAGAAGCAGTTCAGCATCCGTATCGGAAAATCGAAACTGAATGCCGCCAATCGTAAGGAAGAAGTAATTGACGAGAAAGAAGGCATGCAGGATTTCGGCAACATACTGGCCGTGGAAAACGTATTTGCCTACAAGCAGGTACTTCCGCTGCATGAGGGAGACAACCTCATCGGCCGCCGATGCAAAGGTAATGACATCGACATCCCTATCGAAAGCAATGACCCGAGTCTGGACCGCCGGCATTGCTACATCAATGTCAAGAAGAACAAGCAAGGGAAAATCATTTACACCCTGCGCGACAACGACAGTATCACAGGAACTTTCCTGATGAATGAAATTTTAGGACCGAAAGACCAAATCCGCATTGAAGACGGAGCTATTATTACCTTGGGAGCTACAACCCTGATTCTGAGAGCTGCCGAGGGACAAACGGAAGAGTAAACCGCACACGGGCTCTATAATTTTAGGATAACTAATAACTAACAAACCTTTTTATTTCGATTATGGCTTTTACAAACAACGTAATGATTGTCCGGCATAAATTGCTGGAAAACCTGGTTGCTTTATGGAAAGAAAATCAATTAGTAGAAAAAATTGACCGCATTCCTTTGGAAATCAGCCCTCGCCGCTCACAGCCGGTAGGACGCTGCTGTATCCACAAGGAACGTGCCGTTACTAAATATAAGTTGCTCCCGCTGCTGGGCTGGGATATGACCGATGAAACGGACGAGCTGACTCCGCTTTCTGAATATGCCCGCAAGACACTGGAACGCAAGGAAAGAATCAAAGAAAATATTCTCTGTGTCATCGACGAAGCATGCTCTTCTTGCGTGCAGGTAAACTATGAAGTAAGTAACCTTTGTCGGGGTTGTGTGGCTAGAAGCTGCTACATGAACTGTCCGAAGGGAGCTGTACACTTTAACAAGAAGACTGGTCAGGCACAGATTGACCACGACAAGTGCATCAGCTGTGGTATTTGCCACAAGAGCTGTCCGTATCACGCCATCGTCTACATTCCGGTGCCTTGTGAAGAAGCTTGTCCGGTGAAAGCCATCAGCAAGGACGAACACTACATCGAGCACATCGATGAAAGCAAGTGTATCTATTGTGGAAAATGTCTGAATGCCTGTCCGTTTGGAGCCATCTTCGAAATCTCACAGGTGTTCGACGTACTGGAAGCTATCCGCAAGGGAGAACAAGTGATTGCCATTCCGGCTCCGTCCGTATTGGGACAGTTTAAGACTACTATCGAACAAGTGTACGGAGCATTGAAGGAGATTGGCTTTGCCGATGTAATTGAAGTGGCTGAAGGTGCTATGCACACTACCAGCAACGAAGCACACGAACTGCTGGAAAAACTGGAAGAAGGACAGAAATTCATGACTACTTCCTGCTGTCCGTCGTACATCGAACTGGTGAACAAGCATATTCCTGACATGAAGCCTTACGTATCAAGCACCGGTTCTCCGATGTATTACGCGGCTCGCATTGCTAAAAAGAAATACCCGAATGCGAAGGTAGTCTTCATCGGCCCGTGTATCGCCAAAAGAAAAGAAGCACAGCGCGACGAATGCGTAGATTACGTACTGACATTCGAAGAACTTCACCCGATTTTCCGTGGCTTGGGCATCGAACTGGAACAGGCCAACCCGTACAAAGTGGCATACGAATCTGTATGTGAAGCGCACGGATTCGCACAGGCAGGCGGTGTAGCCGGAGCTGTAAAAGCTTACCTGGGCCCGAAAGCCAACGGTATCAAAATCATGCAGTTCTCTGACTTCACGAAGAAGAACATCGGTGTACTCCGTGCTTACGCCAAGACCGGAAAAGTGGATGCACAGTTCATCGAAATGATGGCTTGCGAAGGCGGATGTGTAACCGGCCCGAGCGCACACAACGACCCTGTAGCCGGAAAACGCCAGTTGAACCAAGACTTGCTGAAACGTACCTTGAAGTACGAAAACAATAACCAGGAATAAACCCATGAGGGAACTTATTGAACGCCTTTACCGGGAGCAGACACTGGCTCCCGGTGAATTGCGTACCCTTCTGCTGGAGTGCCGGGGGGAAGACCTCGACTTTCTCATGCAAAAGGCACGTGCCGTAGCACAAAGCCATTTCGGAAACAGAATCTATATCCGTGGACTTATTGAAATAGGGAACTGTTGTCACAACGACTGTTTCTACTGCGGCATCCGAAAAAGCAACCGCCATCTGAAGCGGTACCGACTGGATGCGGAAACCATTCTGGCTTGCTGCCGGCATGGATACGAATTAGGATTCCGTACCTTCGTTCTGCAAGGAGGAGAAGATAACTACATGAACGATGACAGGGTAACGGAAGTGGTGACTGCCATACGAACCGAATTCCCCGATGTGGCCATCACCCTTTCACTCGGTGAACGCCCTACACTTTCCTACGAACGTTTTTTTCAAGCAGGTGCCAATCGTTATCTGTTGCGCCACGAAACGCACAACGAAGCACATTACCGCCGCTTGCACCCTGAAGACATGTCGCTGTCCAACCGTTTGCGTTGTCTGGACGATTTGAAACGCATCGGATTCCAGACGGGAACTGGCATCATGGTGGGAAGTCCGGGACAAACCGTCGACCACCTGGTGGAGGACATTCTTTTCATAGAACAATTCCGTCCCCAGATGATTGGTATCGGTCCTTTCCTGCCTCATCATGACACACCTTTCGCTTCCTGCCCGCCCGGCAGTCTCACGCAGACACTGACGCTACTTTCCATCTTCCGGCTGATGCATCCGCAGGCATTGATTCCTTCTACCACCGCCCTGGCAAGCCTTACGCCCGACGGACGCGAGAAAGGCATACTGGCAGGTGCCAATGTAGTAATGCCCAACCTCTCTCCGGTGGAACAGCGAAAGAATTATGCCTTGTATGACAATAAAGCCTCTATGGGCTCAGAAGCTGCCGAAGGACTGCGTCTGCTGGCACAACGGCTGGCTGCCATTGGTTACGAAATAGATAAAAGCCGAGGAGATTATCCCGGCAAAACACTATAAATTACATTACAGCTATGTACAAGATTGATTCTCAAAAGGCAGAAGAATTTATCTGCCACGAAGAAATTCTCGATACCCTGGAATATGCCCAAAGTAAAAGCCAGGACAAGGAACTGATACGTTCCATCATTGAAAAGGCTCGCCTGTGCAAGGGACTTTCTCACCGCGAGGCTGCTGTACTATTGGAATGCAACGACCCGGAACTGGTGGAGGAAATCTACCGCCTGGCCCGTGAAATCAAACAGAAATTCTATGGCAACCGCATCGTAATGTTTGCCCCACTCTACTTGTCAAACTACTGCGTAAACAGTTGTACCTACTGTCCTTACCACGTTAAGAACAAGACCATTGCCCGCAAGAAACTGACACAGGAAGACATCCGTCG
>OGZW01003922.1_pt1 | contig 10696 bp, 8 predicted proteins | sample 1577001 | NCBI WGS metagenome assembly OGZW01 (sample SAMEA3541519, study PRJEB24748) | human gut metagenome | biome: human gut; feature: human-associated habitat; material: faeces | place: China | collected 2012
CCCGGTGATAGGCTTCTCCTGATTTTGTAATATAAACCAGCTCTTCTTCCTGCCGTTCCCAGTCTTCTCCCGTCCCGTCCCCGCTGTAGCCAATCCATTTGTGCATCACGCACCCGTTTACGACATAGCTGCTCCGAAAAGCGGCTGTCCCAAATGGCGCAGAGACCGGCGTCAGCCGCATCAGCCGTACATCCGGTTCTCCATCCTCCTGCCCATAGGCATACAGTGCAAGCTGACGGACCGTCTGATGCAGCTGCGCTTCTTTTGCGGAATACGTCCAAAATACCAGAAACAGCGATAAAAGATTGGCAACTGCAAACAGGAAAACCGGCAGTACAACTGCTGCCTCCACCGTCATGCCAGCCGGGAGCGCCCGGCGAGATGCCTTTTTTCGCCCCGGACAGATCCACCTGCGTATCCATCCGGCAATTCGGTCTTTGGGCTTCCGGGAATTGAGAGCATGTTGTCCGTATTTTATACTGCTGTCCTGGAGAGAAAACAGCAGCGCATTCGATAATAGGTTTCTCCAAAAAGGCATCCGGCCCGACCCTCCCCTCTTAATCGCTTATTCATACTCGTACCGCCTTGTGATTTCATAGCTTCCGGTATAGCCGCTGACTACCCGGATACATGCCTGCATCCCGTCGATCAGCCCATCCAGCCGAAAATTGCTGTTTCCCGGCGTCTGCCGGATATCGCTCTCCATCACATCCATCAGTCCTGCAATCGCCTTTTTTGCACCGTGACATACCAGCAGCGCGCCGAGATAATCCTGATAGCTCATCCCGTCCGCAGACGAACGATAGGAATCCAGATGGCTTCTGTAGGTCAGCAGCTGAGAAAACGGCGTATTCCAGCTTTCCTCGCTTTTGACAAGCGGAATCTTATCCCCCCGCAGCAAAATTCGGACATCCTTGACACTTTCCGCGTATGCCCAGGCAAATAAAATCACGGTCGCTGCAAGATCTTTTATCTCAGGCAAGCCAAGCAGTATGGCAATAACGCCCGCTGCGGTTTCCGCCTCTACTTTTAAGCTGCTTCCAAATAGAAAGGCTGCGTTTACAGCTTCCCGAAGCAACAAAATCTCCTGCAACGTCTTTTTCAGATTTTCCCGATCCTGTGTCTGCTGCTGCAAAATATATTCCACCTCGTAAGCGAGCGCGCTGTTTTCTTTCTCCTTTCCGAAGCTGCCGCATTTTCTCAGGATATAAGCATACAAAAGTCCCTGATCGACCAGGCTGTTCGCAGCTTCCTTTCCATCCGACAAACCAGTTCCACTGTTTAAATGCCGCACAGACGGTCTGTCCGCCCCGGAAAGACACGCACTGGAAAGCTGCATTCCCTGCGCCGCTGCTCCCAGAATTCCTTCGCTGCGCGTCGCCCGCACCGCATCCGACGGTGTTTCCGGAATTTCTCCGTCCCAGTCTTTATCCTGAAGCTTTTTCCGGCGAAAAATCTCTTCTTTCAGCGATTCCTCGGCAGCATCCCACTCTACTTCCAGATCGCGTCCCTGCAAATCTTCCAGCTGGTTTCCCTGCTCCAGCAACGTTTCCGCCAAAGATAGCCCGGAAATATCCTTCATATACTGGACGATATGATACTGCAGCACCGTCCCGCCATCGTCAGTTGCAACACCTGCCTGCAAAAGCTCCACATCTTCTGTCGAAAGCCCCAGCAGGTCTTTTGCCCCTGCTGTTGGAAATTCCTCCTGTGGACGCAGATTCCGCTCCATATAACGGAAAATATGTTCTTCCGTCCGATGATAGGATGGATCGCCGGTCTGATACGCCGTATCGATAAAAAACAGGTCATACTGATCCAACATTTCCCGATGATATTCCGCCAGCGCAGAATCCAACGCCATATCCGCACAGCACTCTATATACATTCGAATCGTGGAGATTCTGACCGCCGTCAGGACGGCCAGAATCAGCGAAAGCAAAATGCCCATAACAAGCGCAAGATACACCGTCATATAGCCAGACGTACTCTGCTTTCTCTCGCCCCAGGACTTATCTGCACAGGATACAGCACGATGCACGCCTGCGCACCATCCTGCCTTCTGCCTCATATCTTCCCTGCCTGGGACGTGATTTTGCCGAAAATATTCGTCACGAGCTCGGTAATTCTGTCTTTGAAAATCAGCACAAGTCCAGTTGCGACTAAAATCAATAACACGACTTCCACAGTTCCGACTCCATCTTCATTTCTGAGCACCTCATACACTCTTCTCTGCAGCTTCCATGCTCCATTCACTGCACGGTTTTTCCAATACATCAGCATATTTGTTCCTCCTCGTCTTCCTGTCATTTATCGTTTCTTACTGCGCGTTCGATGCAACATTTCCCAGGCTCGTCACAGTCCTCCGAAGGAGAGCCACGCCGGTACCAGAATCAGAATCATCACCACACTCAGCATCAGCAGCATCGGAAATAACAATTTTGTCTGCGCTTCCTCTGCTTTTCTCCGCGCGGCAGCTTTCTGTTCCTCGAACGCATTCTCTGCCTCCTGTCCGAGTGCAGTGATCAGTTCGCCTGTTCCCCTGCGGATGTTCTGGGCCAGCAATGCCGCGCACTTTTTATATTGCGGCAGACGGGTGCGTTTTCCAAAACGTTCCAGCGCTTCGGTCTGCGTCATTCCGCTTTCCATTTCCCGAAATGTCCGGCGCACCTCTTCGTAAACAACACCATTCTTTTCTTTGGAAAGTCTCGCAAAAATCTGTCGGATCGGCATTCCAGTCTGCGCAAGCAGCGTCAACCGCGCTAAAAAGGACGGGTAGGCCAATGCGAGCTCTTCCTGCCTCGCTTCTCCTTCTTTTTCCAAATCGTGATCATATGCAAACGAAATCAAACCTGTCCCTGCTATCGTCAGACATAAAATCCACAGCCCATATGGTTCCTGATGCAGCCGCCATTTTACAGGCTGCTCTTCCAGTGTTTCCGGCAGCGCTGCCGACGCTTGCTGCAGACTGCGCTCTGCTTCCAGCTGCCGTCCTGTTTCGCGCATCAGTCGATCTGCCAGACTGTCTCCCTTTGGCACAATCCGCACTGCAAAGGAACATTCCCGCTCCTGCTCAACACACTGCAGTCGGACGCTCAGCACTACCAGCTCTCCGCCTTCCTCCACCCACTGTTTCCGAATCTGTCCGGAAGCATCCATCAGGTCATAGCAGTCACTCTGCCAGCTTCCCGTCACCAGCCCGCCGCAGAATCTCTCCGGCAAGTCCAGATCGTCTTCCACGCTGTCTGGGTTGGGAATTGCCGCTACCCAGCGCTCCAGCTCTACCTGTGCCTGATCCAGAAGCGCTGATGCCTCTTCTTCTGACAGCTCCTGCTCCGGCACCGATACCGAAATCCTCCGCAGCTTTTCGTCTCCGACCTCAGCATCCAGTACATACGTCCGGTCTCCTTCCCCGCTGTCCGGGCGAAGCAGTTCTGTCAATGGCTCTAAACCTCCTGTCGTCAAAAAAACCTGGCAAAGCAGTGCCATCGCCAGCCCGGCGGACAGGATCGCCAGTAGGCGCTCTGTTTTTTGAACCTGAAATTCCCGATATTTGAGAGCGCCTGTTTCCCGCCCCCAGATCCGGCACAAAATTTCCTGTCCCTGCCTGTTTCCCGTTTTCCTGCCGCCTCGGTTTCGTTCCATTTTTTTCTGCAACACTACCAGCCGCAGCGCACACGAATGAAACAGTCCAACCTTTTTTCCTTTTTTCTGTTTCCACATGTCCTCTATCACGCCCGAATATCCATAATTTTCTCCGCCAGCACGCACGACGCCAGATACAGCCCGAGGCAGACCGTCATAATCGCGATTCCTGCCGGGTTATGATACAGTCCGTCAAAGAATCCCTTCGACGACACCTGCATATAGGCGTAGAGTAAAAACGGAATCAGCATCATCACCTTCTGCTCATATTTTCTCGACGCCAGCATCGTCGCAATATCCCGCTGCGTTTCCATCCGCTGTCCCGTCAGGTCTGCCGTTCTCTGAATCATCTCCTTTAAGTTGCCGCCCAGATGCCGCGCTGTTGCAAACACCTCTGTAAAATCCCGGATTTCTTCGATGCCGCTGCGCCTGCCAAAATCCAGAAGCATCTGCTCCAGCGCCACCCGGTTTGTCAGTCCCTTACGAATCAGTGCAAGCTCCTGTCCCATCTCGCTATTTTGTCCGTAAAGGACGCCGATTTCGCGTTCCACATCCAGGAACGCATTTTCTATGGAGCTCCCTGCCTGGATACCTGCCGTTACCATCAGGATAGTATCCTTAAATTGCAGAGAGAGTCTTTCCTTTCTTTTTTGAATTCTGTTCTTTTTGTCGCGTCCGTATAAAACCTTCCATACTGCCGGAAACGCCAGCATTCCAAGCCATGACCGGTAGAACATCCCTGTAAAAGCGCATGTTGCAAAAAATGCTTTGAAAAAGCAGAGCAAACATTCCTGCCAGGAAAACCGGTATTTGGAATAGTCTGTTTTATTTTCAGCCAAAGCCCGCCGCTTCCAGCTTTTCCACATGATAAAGTTCTCCTTTCTTTTCCAGTTTGCCGCTGACCTTTTCCCGCGTACTGTTTTCGTCCTCTTCAAAGGCATACAGCGTCCTGGTCGTAATCTCCCCTTCCGAAAATCCTGTAATTTCTGCGATTTCCAGTACCTTTCTGGTTTTGTCCCGCATCCTTCCAAGATGCACTAAAATATCAATTCCCGATGCTATCTGTCTTCGTATGGCAGACAATGGAATGTCCATTCCCATCAGGAGCATGGTCTCCATCCGAAGCAGCATGTCCCGCGCAGTGTTTCCGTGCCCGGTCGACATACTCCCGGCGTGCCCGGAATTGTAGGCGGTCAGCAGCTCACAGATCTCTGCACCGCGAACTTCCCCGACGATAATCCGATCCGGCCGCATTCTTAAACTGCTGCGGATCAGATCCCGCACGGAAATCGTTCTGCATCCCTCCATGTTGGCGTTTCTGGTTTCGAGAGAAACCAGATTTTGCGCATATTTTAACTGCAGCTCCGCGCTGTCCTCGATCGTCACGATTCGTTCCTCCGGCGGAATCGCCTGCGACAGCGCATTTAAAAACGTCGTCTTTCCGCTCCCCGTACCCCCGCTGATAAAAATGTTGTACCGGCACTTTACCAACAGTTCGAGAAAGCTTTTGCATTCTTCTGTAATCGACCCAAGCGCCACCAGCCTGTCCAGCGTCATTCCCTCTTCCGGAAACCGCCGGATTGTCATCGCAGGACCGTTTAACGCAACCGGAGAAAGCACGACGTTTACCCGTGAACCATCGGAAAGCCTTGCATCCAGAATCGGAGACGCCTCATTGACAACCCGGTTGCAGCCCGCCGCGATCTGCTGAATCACATCCAACAGCCGTGCAGGACTTTCAAACCGTCCCTGCCACTGCGTAAGCCTGCCGTCCTTTTCGATAAAAATCCGATCCGGCCCATTGACCATGATCTCCGTAATCCGCTTGTCCTCCAGAAGCTCCTGCAGTACATCGAAACCCCGAATCGCCGCAAACAGCTCTCTGCCGAGCTTTCTTCGCTCTACCACGTCCAGCCTGCCGATACAGTCGCTTCTGCAGAGCCTTTCATCTATCAGCCGTCGTACCTGCCCATCCGAAAAATCCAGTCCGCAGTCCAGCTTCTGCAGAATTTCCTGCTTCACCTGCACGCGGAACTGTTCATACACCGCCCTGCTCATCTGCATCCAACACTTTCTTCGTATATTCCGCCAGCTCCCCGGACGACAGATTTCCGATGTCCTTGGGCAGCTGGCAGAAAAATGGCAATTTTAACTTTTTCGAGCGCTCCCAGACGTCCGAATAATCCGTCCGTTCCAGCGTCTCCCGATACTGAGCAAGCTTCGCGGCGGCAAAGCCGTCCTCCCGTACGATCGTGTAAATCCTCGTACAACGCCGCAGGACATCAAATAATCCCTGCACCCCATCCGACAGATCCAATAGAATGACGTCATATTGCCCGTCATCCAATAAATCCAGCAGACGCCGCCATTCCTCTCTGGCAATTCCGTACAGATCATATCCGCATGACGCCGGAAGAATGAAATCCATTCCGTTGATGCACTCCGCCGCCTGATACAGTCTGCCTAAAAACTGCTCCTTAGACTCCTGCAAATAGTACAGCAAACTTGCAAACTCTGTGTTATCCGCCTGTTTTCCAAGCATCTCGGTCAGCCCTGCACAGCACTCAAAATTCAGATACAGCACCCTCTTATTTGCCGCCAGAAGCTGTCCCATCGTCAGCGCAAACGTTGTCTGCAGGCTGCGTCCTACCGGCGTATAAAATCCGTACACGCAAGCCTTCCCTACCGTCTGCAAAAATGGCAATTTCTCTGTTTGCATCGCCGTCTCCGTGACTTTTTTGGCAATCCGGAGCACACTGCTGTACTTGCTCACGCACGGAAGCTCCTGTACCGGGCTGTTTTCTTCCTCCTGCAGCAAAATGACATGCCGTACCCAGTCCTTCATCTCTTCCCGAAAAAGCCCCTGCGCGATCAGCAAAATCTGTACCGGCTTTCGGGCGAGAGAATCCTGTAAACGCTCTGCTCCAGTAAAAGCCAACACCTCAAACGGAAAATCCTCCCGTCTGCTCAGCGCATCCATCAGCCTGCATGCATACGCCTGCTCCGGATCGCAAATCGCCAATGTCCGTCTATTCAATTGTTCGTATTCCTCCTGGTAATTTCCTAAATAACAGAATACAGAATTCAGAAAATATAAGAACCGCTAATCAGCGGTATGGACCGGGATCAGATGCCTCTGCATTGATCCCGCCTGATGGTAAGACAAAGTATAGACCGGATTTTCTGTACTGTCCAGCGCAAGATAGTACCTTAAATGTTACTTGTGACGTTTTGACAAACCTGGTATGCAATCTTTATGTATTTTTACCCCATCAAATACACCCGCACGCCGTACAACAATGCAACACCCGGTAGTCCGAGAAATCCAGACGTCAACGCACTCAGCGCATTGATTCCGACGCACGCATCCAGTCCTTTTTCCTGCAGATATCCGTTTATCAGAAAAATGGCGATCATTCCAAAAACCAGCCGCAGCATAAAATTCAGCGCAAGCTCCGCTCCCTTTTTCATAAGCCCTCCCGCCCGGACTTCGTTGATCTATATATATTCCTGCCTGTCACACAGATATTCGTATCATACGATGGAAACAACCGCAAATATTTTTTCTCCCTGCCCGGATATTCATTGTTCGGATGTATATTTCTTCCAGTTTTTCTCTATACTGTAACAAACTCCCCTGCCAAAGCTGTCAGAATACCGGGGATTTCGAACGTTACCACTTTATCTGTCCGGGAGGAACACACATGAAAGTTTCTTTTCGCATCGGCGGCAGACCGTCCGCTGAGCTTGCCTCAAAAACGCCCGAAGAAGCCTTGAGAAACAATCTGCAGCTCGCCAAATGGGAGCTGGACAATGCCTATGCCGGGTTCGAATACGCGACCGATCCCGATCTAATCGACTGCTACATTTTTCAGCTCAATGCCGCCATGAAACGTTACCGTTATCTCCTCAATCAGTGGAACGGACTTGATAAAGTCTCTGCAGGAGACGTGTAATTTGGCGCATAAGCTCCTTCCTGACCGTATTTTTCACACGATACAAAAGTGGAAAACAGGAGCAAACAAAGAGGCAGATTTTTCGATGCTCTTTCTGTAAGGAAAAAAGGACCCTGGATTCCCCTTGGAACCCTTGGTCCTTTTTTCTCTCTAACAATATCCACAATGCGTGTATTCTATTGGTTGCGGCATCAGAATACCCGCACAACGCATTTCTCAGAATGCAAATACCAGTGCGCCATATGCAGGCAGGTCAAAGGTGATCCGGTACGGCTTGTAGTCGCTGGGCTCTACAGTTGCTGTATAATCGGTTTTCAGTTCTTCTCCGCTGCCGCCAAAGCGTTTTTCCGCGCTGTTTAACACCAGTTTATATTTCTTCTTTTCCGGTACCCCAACGCAGTAATCCTTACGCTCTACCGGCGTCATATTCAATACAAAAAGCAGTCTCTTTGTCTTTTCTCCACTGGTTTTACGAATAAAGCTGTAAGTGCTGCGATCTGCATCATCCGCATTGATCCACTCAAAACCGTCCCAGCTGTTGTCGATCTCATACATACAGGGATATTTTCGATAAAGCTTTAAAAGCTCTGCCACGTAATCCTGCAGTCCTTGATTCAGCTCATTTTGCAGCAGGAACCAGTCCAACTCACGGGCCTCACTCCATTCGCGCTCCTGTCCGAACTCCTGTCCCATGAACAGAAGCTTTTTGCCGGAATGTCCGAGCATATAAGTATAGCCGACGCGCAGGTTTGCGTACTTGTCCACCTTGTAGCCGGGCATTTTGTTGACCATCGAGCATTTCAGATGTACGACCTCATCGTGAGACAGAGGTAAAATATAGTCCTCCGCATCGTTATAAGACATCGCAAAGGTCAGCGCATGATGATCATTCTTCCTAAAATAAGGATCCAGCTTCATATATTCACAGAAATCGTGCATCCAGCCCATATTCCACTTAAACGTAAATCCGAGGCTGTCACTGCCGATTTTTCCGGTCACGTTTGGCCACGCCGTAGACTCTTCTGCGATCGTCATGATACCCGGATAAGTTCCACGGATCACGGAATTGAAATGCTTGAAAAATTCGATCGCGTCCAGGTTTGTATTGCCGCCGTAACGGTTCTGTACCCATTCGCCGTCTTTTCTGCCATAATCCAGATACAACATAGAGGCAACCGCATCCACACGCAGTCCGTCTACATGGAATTCCTTAATCCAGTACAGGGCATTTGTGATCAGGAAGCCCTTAACCTCGCTCTTGGCATAGTTGAATACTTTAGTTCCCCATTCAGGATGCTCGCCCATTCTGGGATCGGGATATTCAAACAGTGCCTCGCCGTCAAAATCTGCCAGACCGTGGGCATCCTTGGGAAAATGGGCGGGTACCCAGTCCAAAATGACACCAATCTTATTGCGGTGCAGCTTATTGACCAGATATGCAAAATCCTCCGGTGTTCCGTAACGGGAGGTCGGTGCATAATAGCCGGTTACCTGATAGCCCCAGGAGCCGTCAAACGGATGCTCTGCGATTCCCATCAGCTCGATGTGGGTATATTTCAGTTTTTTCAGATATTCTACGATACGATCCGCAAATTCTCTGTAATTATAAAATCCATCCTCCGTTTCCGGATGCTTCATCCAGGAACCGATGTGACACTCATAAATTGCAACCGGTGCTTTTTCCGGATCCTGCGCGCTTCTTTCTTCAATCCACTTGCTGTCCGACCATTTAAAATTGGTAATATCTGTCGTAACAGAAGCAGTTCCCGGACGTACCTCCCCCTGGTTTGCAAACGGGTCTGCCTTGTACAGCTTTCTGCCGTCCGGCGTGATAATCAGAAATTTGTAAAGCTCTCCCAGACCAACGTCCGGAATAAACGTCTTATAAATTCCGCCGGGGCCCAGCTTTTCCATCTGGTTTGCAGTCTCATTCCAGCTGTTAAACGTTCCAATCACAAAAACGCTGGCTGCGTGCGGTGCCCAGACGGCAAAGCTCATTCCTTTCTTCCCGTCTTCTACAGACTGATGTGCGCCCAGCTTTTTGTAAATATCGTAATGCGTCCCCTGAGCAAACAGATACTGGTCGGCCTCCGAAATGTATACCGTTTCCGGCACTTTCGCCGCTTTTACTGCTTTCGCTGTCTTTGCCTTTGCCATAATAACCCCCTGTTTGGATATATTTGAAACGCTCAGATAAAGTCTTTCTCCCGCAAAATAATCATGTCATCTTCATCGTAGCGTCTCCGAAGCACAATATCTATAAAGTGTCCGATCGTCTTACGGTTTGCATGAGCAATCGCCTCATCCACGATGTCACGCACTTCCCCCACCGTAACGGCATGCGAACTGGTCTGCATATCCTCGATTCTGGTATGCAGGGCGAGCCTGCCGAGCTCGTCGATCGAATACTCCTGTGTATATGCGTACTGACAGCCGTATTTGACCAGCGTTGCGCTGTCCAGCGCCGCGATATCAAACCGCGCGGTAAAGCTTTCCATCAGTCTTCCGTTTTTCTTATATAAACGGTCGATCGCCCGTTTTTCATCCAATACAAATACAATGATGCCGGTATGTTCCTGATTCAATGCGTCTGCAAGCTTCTCACATCCCTCGTTGGAAAGCTTTCCGGCTTTCTCAATGACGAGCGCGCCGTTTGCAACCTTTTCCACAAGCGCTTTTGCATCTTTTTTATTGATCAGCTCCGCGTTCACTTTGGCAACCTTGCCGGAGAAGTTTCCGTCGGACGCCTGAATTTCGCGGATCATACATTTTGTCAGTTTCAGTGTACCGGAGCCTGGCATACCGGTAATCACAACGTTTCCGGTGTACGCAGAAAGGCTGATTTCATCCAGCGCTGCGACCAGCTGGCGCATTGCGCGTTTGGTCGGGATGAACTGGGCAAAAAGCTTGCGTTCTGCCTTTGTCATGCTGCGCACACGCTCGGCTGCCTGCTGTTGAGATACTCGCTCCTGCAGCTGCTTTTCTTCTCCGGAGGTCTCCGGCTGCGGTGTAGGTGCTTCCTGACGCGATGCTTTGGTTTCTTCTGTTGCAGGCGCTCCGATCCTTTCCGGTGCGGCCTGTTTCGCATAACGCTG
>OGZW01003924.1_pt1 | contig 10695 bp, 10 predicted proteins | sample 1577001 | NCBI WGS metagenome assembly OGZW01 (sample SAMEA3541519, study PRJEB24748) | human gut metagenome | biome: human gut; feature: human-associated habitat; material: faeces | place: China | collected 2012
AATGTAAGTTTTCTTCTTAGCCTTGGTCTTTACTTTCTCTTCTTTCTTTTTTCCGTCAGAAGACTTCCCGCCTCTGAACACAATTCCTTCTGTCAATATCTTTTCAATATCCATATTCTTTCATTTTTTAGGAGATAATTTCACATGTTTTCCTGTTTTGGTACATACCAGCGTACGTTTCAAAGGGACACGGGTAGACATATTAAATAATAATCCAGGATTAAAATGTTGTCCGTTGGCCCTAAGTTCAAAATGTAGGTGCTCTGTGGTAGCACGTCCGGTTCGCCCGGTCAATCCTATTACCTGACCCGCCTTTACTGAATCACCCGGTGCAACAAAGTTTTTGGAATTATGACTGTACACAGTTTCCAGTCCATTAAAATGCCGCACCACAATCACCTTTCCATATCCGCCGTAACTTTTGGCCATGCGCACCACACCGTCGAACACACAAAGAATAGAATCATTGGCCTTGGTCTTTATATCTGCTCCCGAATGTCCACCACGGCTTCCATAAGCAGAAATGACTTTTCCTCCGGGAAGTGGAAAACAGAACTGCGAATCGGCCAGACACTCCAGATGTATCTCCACGCTATTTCCCTTTGAGAACAATCCCGGTGTATGCACCCTGACATGACTACGCTCCATGTGCGTAAATCCTGTTTTCACAGGTTCATCGGCCTGCATATTTCCCATACAAAGAAACAACAGTCCAAACATTACAATCAAGCGATTCATTTCACTCAAAATAAAGAAGTTCTACATCCTGGGCATCCGCAAATTCCTTCAACAGGTTCACCATATAGTGTACATTCTCCTCCAGACCTTCACTACCACTATATGCATTCATAATAGCCAACAGATGAGTGGTTTCCGATGAAATCTTTGTCCGTTCATTATCGCTTGTCGGCGTACCTACGCCTCCCACGGCATCTCTGTATACCGGCATTCCCTCAATATTCAGTTCTCCACGACCAATACCTTCGTAAGGCTCACCTGCCTTTCCGATACCTAATACCAGCTTGTCTCCTTGAATCTTATCCCGGTCAAAACCACCAATGGAATGTCCGCTATTAATAGATGCCAAGTTTATCAAATCGACCAGCGTATCTATCTGATAAAGAGAAAGTCCTCTTAACAAGCGGCGGCATAAAGCTTCTGAAGAAGGACGGTAACGGCTGGGATCTTTCCCACATTTCTTATAAGCCTGACGAGTAGCCTGAATGGCAGGCATCTCTTTGATAGAATCAATGGTATATTTCTGACGGTAAAGTTCCGTAAACTCACCGATACGTTTCCACAGTTCTTCACTATATGGAGAATTCTTTACCGTCGCAAATACAGCGGCTCCACGAAACTGCGGCCAAGCCTGCCGTAATTCCTCTGATACTTCAATATTCAAATCCATTTCGCTATTTTCTTAAATGGTTCTACATCCGCATAATCCCCGACAAAATACGTCCGGAACGAATGCCCAGCCGACGTGCCGAGAAGAAATCCGTATAATTTTGATAGGTACAAATCCCTGTTACTTCCACATTCTCCTTCTTTACTCCTTTAGACAGCAACTGTATCCGGTTGGCTTCCCAAAGGTCGAGGTGCCACTTTTCATCTCTGCGGGCGATGCAAGCCATATCAAACCCTGCTGCTTCAAAGGCTTCATACACCTCATCTCCCACTTCAAAAGCATCCAGAGAGATACCCGGCCCAATATAAGCCTGCACATCTTCTCCTTTCGTACCATAAAGTGCCGCCATCTTGTCCAATGTTTTTTCCACGATGCGCTTCACTGTTCCCCGCCATCCGGCATGTATCGCCGCAATCACTTTCCGCCGGGTATCATAGCAAAGCACCGGGATACAATCGGCAGTAGAAATGCAAAGACAGACCTGCTTCAAGTCGCTGACCATCGCATCCACTCCTTCCAGTTGCTTCAATTGTTCCTCTGAAGAGATCCGTAAAAAAGCCTCATCCACGACTTTCACCACCGTATCGTGCGTTTGATGAGGTACAACCAGCATCCGGGGGCGCACAGGCAACAACGAGCATAGCAGTTCCCGGTTCCGTTCTACCTTATCGGGCACATCACCACAATAATGATTGCAGTTAAACGAAGCATAATTCCCCTCACTGCAACCTCCGTGACGTGTCGTAGAGAAACAAAAAATGTCGGTGTGCGAACTTTTCGGGCCGTACACCAACATTCTTTTATCATCAGTCAGATTATTCATTACTTTTGTGGTTCGTCCTCCCAGTCTTCCTCTTCGTACTCGTAGTCAAAGTCATCATCCTCATCCACATCCTCATATTCATAGTCAAAGTCTTCGTCTTCGCCCATATCTTCCAGCTCCTTGCGAAGTTTGGTCATATCTTTCGGACGATGTACGATGGCTTCCCGACGTACTGCTTCCAACTGGTTACTGTCTTTATTCAGTTCGGCCCAAAGTAAGTCTTTCAATTGCTGGATACCCATTCCAGACACCGAAGAAATAAAGACATGAGGTATATCTTCAGGTAATGTAGGTTCCAGCATCTGCATCAGTTCCTCGTCCAGCATGTCACATTTCGTAATGGCCAACACCCGCTGCTTGTCCAGCATCTCCGGATTAAAGGTAGCCAGCTCGTTCAACAGAATCTCATACTCCTTACGTATGTCATCCGTATCACCCGGTACCATAAACAGCAGCAATGAGTTGCGCTCAATGTGACGCAAGAACCGCAGTCCCAGTCCCTTTCCTTCACTGGCTCCCTCAATGATACCCGGAATATCCGCCATCACGAAAGACTTCCCTTCGTGATAAGACACAATCCCCAGGTTCGGTTCCAGCGTGGTAAAAGGATAATTGGCAATTTTCGGACGTGCGGCAGAAACTGAAGAAAGCAAAGTGGATTTTCCGGCATTCGGAAAACCTACCAGACCTACATCCGCCAATAATTTCAATTCCAAAATCACCGTCATCTCCTGCATCGGTTCACCCGGTTGGGCAAAACGAGGTGCCTGACGGGTTGCTGTACGGAAATGCCAGTTTCCCAATCCTCCGCGTCCGCCTTTCAGCAAGATGACTTCCTGTCCGTGCTCCGTTACGTCGCACACATATTCCCCTGTTTCGGCATTATATACTACCGTTCCACAAGGCACTTCAATGACTTTATCTGCCCCGTCCTTTCCGAAACTTTTGTTTTTCGAGCCGTTACCTCCGTGTTCCGCAAACACATGACGGTCGTACTTCAGGTGCAGCAATGTCCAGTAATTGCGGTTTCCCCGCAAAATCACATGACCTCCTCTACCACCGTCGCCACCGTCCGGACCTCCGTTGGGCATATACTTCTCACGGCGCATGTGCACCGAGCCACGGCCTCCCTTTCCGGAGCGGCAGTAGATTTTTACATAATCAACAAAATTCGATTCAGCCATAAATTCAAGTTTAAGAACTGGCAGACCGTCACCGGCCCGCCAGTTTTTTATTATTTAAAGTTTATCAATAGCCGCGCAAATATCAGCGAAGATACCGTCCATAGTACCCAATCCCTGAATGTGGCAATATTTACCGTCGTTCTTGTACCAGTCAATCAACGGAGCAGTCTGAGAGTGGTATACTACCAGACGCTTCTTGATAGTTTCTTCATTGTCGTCAGCACGACCAGATTCCTGTCCACGTTTAATCAGACGAGTCATCAGTTCATCTTCAGGAACTTCCAGGTCAAGCATGATAGAAACTTCCTGTCCGCGTACCTTCAACATTTCTTTCAAAGCCTCAGCCTGAGCGATTGTACGAGGGAATCCATCGAAAATCACACCTTTGCTATCCTTGAAGCTGTCGAATACGCTAGCCAGAATATCAATCATCAACGCATCCGGAATCAACTGACCATTGTCGATATAACCTTTTGCTGTTTTACCCAGTTCCGTGCCGTTCTTGATTTCTGCACGCAATACATCTCCCGTAGAAATATGGTTCAAGCCATATTTTTCCACAATACGAGCACTCTGAGTTCCTTTACCTGAACCCGGAGCACCAAAAATTACAATATTCAACATGTTGTCTTATAATAAATAAAAAAATTATTCCACCACTGTATAGATGTCACGATAGTTCCGTCCGAAGCCATCGTAATCTAGTCCGTAGCCCACGATAAAATCATTCGGAATATTCATCGCCACATAGTTTATATCCAAATCTACCTGCAACTTATCCGGTTTCACCAGCAGCGTAGCAATACGGATTTCTTTCGGATTGCGTGCTTTCAGGGTTTCCAGCAAACGCTGCATGGTCAGCCCCGTGTCCACAATATCCTCCACGATTACCACCGTACGTCCTGAAATGTCTTCATTCAGTCCTACCAGTTCTTTCACCTTTCCCGTAGAAGCCGTTCCCGCATACGAAGCCAGCTTCACAAAAGAAATCTCACATGGAATCGTCAGATGTTTCATCAAATCGGCCGTAAACATGAACGAGCCGTTCAACACACTCAAAAACAACGGATTTTCACCCTCCAAGTCATGATTGATTTCATTGGCCACACGTGCCACCTCCTTCAGGATATCCGCCTCTGGGATAAACGTTTTGAAACGCTTGTCTTTAATCTGAATCGTATCCATGTTATAATCTAGTTTTAGAAATTGTGCAAATTTACGGATTTTCCCTAAAACCTCCACACTTCCCCCTGAGTATTTAAAGATATTTTCAATAGAATATATATCCCATTCGAGGCTTTTTCCGTACTTTTACCGACAAAATAGCTATTTTATATATACAATGAAAATTTTAAGTTGTACACAACAAAAAGAGGCAGATGCATATACCATCGCCCACGAATCTATATTGTCAATCAACCTTATGGAAAAAGCCGCCGGTCTGCTGGCACAAGCTATCAGCGAGCGATATGACAAGTCACACCGTCTTGTCGTATTTGCCGGTCCGGGCAACAATGGGGGCGACGCACTGGCTGTAGCCCGCATCCTTTTCCTGAAAAACTATCCGGTAGAAGTCTATTTGTTCAACGTAAAAGGTACCCTTTCTGAAGAATGCCTCACCAACATCCAGCGCCTGAAAGAAAGCGGATTTGCCAACTACACCGAAGTCAGCAACCAGTTCGACCCGCCTCATCTGGGCAGCCACGACGTAGTAATCGACGGTCTGTTCGGTTCCGGACTTCAAAAACCGCTGAGCGGAGGATTTGCAGCCGTAGTACAATACATCAATGCTTCTCCTGCCCAGGTGGTATCCATCGACATTCCTTCCGGACTGATGGGAGAAGACAATACCCATAACATCCGACAAAATATCATCAAGGCCGACCTGACCCTGAGTATTCAATTGCCTAAACTCTCTTTCCTCTTTGCCGAAAACGCAGATGTGGTAGGCGAATGGAAATTGCTCGACATCGGTATAAGCCGTGAATTCATCGAATCAGCCAAGACGAACTATTACATCACTGAAGCCAGCGAAATGCGTGCGCTCATCAAGCCAAGAAAGAAATTTGCCCATAAAGGCATGTTCGGCCACGGCCTGCTGATAGCCGGTTCCTACGGTATGGGAGGGGCTGCCCTGTTAGCTTCACGCGCCTGCCTGCGTTCGGGCATCGGACTACTCACCGTACACACCCCTGTATGCAACCATGACCTGCTACAGAGCAACGTGCCCGAAGCCATGGTACAGGATGACGTACACGACCGCTGCTTTGCCGAAGCTGCCGACCTCGACAACTTCCAGGCCGTAGCCATCGGGCCGGGATTAGGACAGGAAGAAATCACGGTGCAGGCGCTGTTCGACCAGGTAAGCAACTGCTATATTCCTTTGGTCTTAGATGCAGATGCGCTCAACATCTTCAGCAGCTACCGTAACTACCTGACCCGTATTCCCCGCCACAGTATTCTTACTCCACATATCAAGGAACTGGAACGCATCATCGGACGCTGCAGCAACAGCTACGAACGTTTGTCAAAGACGAAAGAACTGGCAGCCCATCTGCAATGCTACATCGTACTGAAAGGAGCATGGACAGCTGTCATTACCCCCGACGGAGTGACTTACTTCAACCCCACAGGTAATCCGGGTATGGCCACAGCCGGAAGCGGCGACGTTCTTACCGGTATCATCCTGTCACTGCTCTCACAAGGCTACACACACGAAGAAGCCTGCCGCTTAGGTGTCTATGTGCACGGTCTGGCTGGTGACATCGCCTGTCAGCAAAAGGGAGTAATCGGCATGACCTCCGGTGACATTGCAGACGCATTGCCGGCCGCATGGAAACAACTAATGGAAACTAAATGACAGACAATATGAAAAAAGGAATCATTGCATTGGGACTGCTGGCCTCTCTGAGTGCTTACTCCCAAGAAAGTTATGTGCCACAGGCAGGCGAAGGCATCGTGTACTTCCTGCCCAAAACCAAAGTAGCCATTGACATCATTGCCACCAAGGTAGACTACCAGCCGGGCGACTTCAGCCTTTATGCCAGCCGCTACCTGCGTCTGAACAATATCAGCTCACAGCCCGAAAGCCATTGGGAAATCAAAGATATTCAAGTCCGCCTTGTAGGAGTGCCCGACTCTACGAAAGCCTACATCATGAAGTTGAAAGATAAGAGTATGGCATCCAATGTAGAACTGACAGACAAAGGAATTGTAAAAGCCATCAATACGACCTCTACCGAAAAAGAATCTCTTCCTGACTACAAGTTAGAGAAGCCACAGCCTCATGAGAATGCCCGCAAATACATGACAGAAGACATCCTCATGGCTGGCTCCAGCGCAAAAATGGCAGAACTGACCGCCCGCGAAATCTATAACATACGCGACAGCAAGAACACCATCCTGCGCGGACAGGCAGAAACCATGCCAAAGGACGGAGCTTCTCTCCAACTGGTTATTGACCAGCTGAACAAACAAGAAAAAGCGTTGATGCAAGCATTTACCGGTACTACCGACCGTACAGATAAAGTCTTTACAATATTGGTAGAACCCAGCAATGATACACAAGAACAGGTTGCCGCTCGTTTCTCCACCCAGTTAGGAGTACTTCCGACCAACAATCTGGCTGGTGACCCGATTTATGTTTCCATCCGCAACACTTCTACCCTTCCCATACCGGAAGAAGATAAGAAAAAGAAAAAAGCAGATGGTGCCATCTACAATGTACCGGGTAAAGGAAATGTTACTGTAACTTATCAGGGTAAAAAACTTTTCAACGACGAAATGGCATTCACCCAGTTTGGTTACACCGAAGTACTGGTAGTACCAGGGTATTTATATTGATGTATTTATTATGGATCCTTCCTCCTCTCTCTTTCTGAATAAAGTGGGTAATTATTTGCAGCATTTCTGCTTGTTTCAGATGAATAAATATATTTCCAATATTTTCTTTAGAAAGATATATTTTGGTTTTGTTTTTTTTCTTGTTCATAAAATCATATTCCCATTTTTAAGTGGAATTTCTCGAATAAATTCAAGAGGGCAATTACGGCATACTATGGGAAGTTGGTTTACTAAGCCACGTTATAAAGAGGATATTTTTCCTCTTTCACAGATGAAATTTGAAAGAATAGATTTTCCAGTTCCTTATGACTATGATAATTATTTGAAGAAGATTTATGGTGACTATATGTCACTTCCTGAGTTGGATAGGGTTAATCTGCATACGATTAGTGTAAAGTTTAATTAATGTTTTATGTTATAGTTGAAATAAAATGAAAAAAATATTACTCGTTTTTGGAACTCGCCCAGAAGCAATTAAGATGGCTCCGTTAGTTAAAGAATTCCAAAAAAGAACTTCTGATTTTAAAACGATAGTTTGTGTGACAGGACAGCATCGCGAAATGCTGGATCAAGTCTTGCGATTATTTGATATTGTTCCAGATTATGATTTAGCAATCATGAAACAGGGACAAGATTTGTATGATGTGACTGCTCGTGTTTTGGTTGGAATGCGTGACATTCTGAAAATGGTACAACCAGATGTTGTGCTAGTGCATGGCGATACTACTACTTCTACAGCTGCAGCTTTAGCAGCTTTTTATCAACAAATTCCCGTAGGACATGTAGAGGCTGGATTACGTACTTATGATATTTACAGTCCTTGGCCAGAGGAAATGAATCGTCAGATTACAGGACGCATTGCAACTTTTCATTTTGCGCCAACAAATTTGAGCAAGAGACATTTGTTGCAAGAAGGTGTGAAAGAAGAAAATATCATTGTAACAGGTAATACAGTAATAGATGCTCTTTATATGGTAGTGGAAAAGATAAAGAATGATTGTTCCTTGAATAAGGAACTGAAAAGAAGCATAAAAAGTATGGGGTATGATAGCGACCGTTTGCAAGATAACAAAAAACTTGTATTGATAACAGGACATCGGCGTGAGAATTTTGGAAATGGTTTTATCTCGATGTGCCAAGCCATTAAAACTTTGGCTGAGAAATATCCAGCTGTTGATTTCGTATATCCTATGCATCTAAATCCGAATGTCCGTAAACCAATTCATGAAGTATTTGGTGATGATTTGTCAACATTAAGTAATATGTCGTTTATAGAACCGCTAGAATATCTTTCGTTTGTTTATTTGATGGAAAAGGCTGCAATTGTGTTGACTGATAGTGGTGGTATACAAGAGGAGGCACCGGGGCTAGGAAAACCAGTATTGGTGATGCGGAATACGACAGAACGTCCCGAGGCTCTTGAGGCAGGAACTGTAAAATTGGTAGGAACAGACTATGATAAAATTGTGAATGAAGTTTCTACATTGTTAGAAAGCCAAAAGAATTATGACAGGATGAGAAAAGCTATGAACCCTTATGGGGATGGTAAATCTTGTTGGCGTATAATAGATTTTTTGAGTAAGCACTCATTGTATGACTCTTGACTTATGCTTGTTTTCACTTTACCTTTGCATCGAACTTAAAAATCGAAAAAATAAACATGAGTGAATTTTACAGTGAGTTTTTATTCCGTTATCAAACGGATGCTGCTCCTCGGAAGATTTAGATCAATGCCCATTGTATTTCTGAAGGTCTTGAATATCGTAACTTCATCAAATGGTATCGTGAAAACAAGAAACGCTTTCGTGAATCAGAAATGGAAGAGATTCGTTTGAACCCTCTAAATATATTGGGGTATCCAGAATCCGGGATTACAGGCTGCCTATTACTTATATGGCTAAGGTATCAGCAGTATGAAAGTCGCTCAAAAGTTTTTCAAGAACTTTTTCGGGAGCATTACTACCGGATGGTTATAATGTTTACAAGTTGTTTGACTGGGATTGAGAAAGAATCGCCCGTTATGGTTGTATGCTCATGTGAGGCGTAAGTTTGTGGATGCTTTGCACACAGATTCCCGTTCGGCTAAAGTCGTTCACTCATTTTGGAGCTTTATTGGGGAGAATTGAATTGCCGGATTCATTTTCTTTTCAAGTCGGAACGTGCATTAGAGAGGCAACGCTGTTCTATACCTGTTTTATCTGAATTGTGGCAGCTTCTTAAACCGATATTTGATGATACGAAAGATTTTGCAGCTACTCTTTTTATTGAATCGGTTCGTTATGCAGTTAACGAATGGGAAGCTGTGTGTCGTTACGTGAATAATGGTCGGGCTAAGATTGACAACAACACCTCAGAACGGCTGACGAATCCAATTTGCTTAGGAAGAAAGAATTATTTGTTTTGTGGTTCGGAATAGCCGATAAAAATACGTCTTTGATTTACTCAATTATAGAAAGTTGCAAGATGAACGAACTTCGTTCTGTTAAATATATTGCGGATGTTTTACGAAAATTAGTATCCGGTGAAACGGATTATATGGCACTTCTGCCAATGAATATTGCAAAATAACTTAATTATTAAACAAAAATACAACTCAATGTGGGCTACAATACCTTTGCGGGAATTATAGCCGTACAGTGAGTGTTTACCTTACTCTTTTATAGTGGAAACGTCTCTGGAGGCTTCTATTATGGGGGATGTCAAATTTGGACGCTAACTATTGATAAAACGATGTTTAAGAAAAATAATTTGTTGAATTTTGGATTACTATTAATTTATTCTTTATTGCCTGGGATTTATAAAATTGTTGATAATCAGATGGTAATGGCTTTTTCAATACCGGTGATTTTTATGTTGTTTTTCTGTAAGGGACTTTCTATTGTCCTGAAAAAAATAGATTTACTTTTCTTGCTATTTCTGTTTTATATTTCGTTTCTGTGTATTATTCAGTATTTTACTCCTAATACAAATAGGATAGGCTTATTTATGGGGATTTTTTTGGACATAATTCCAATGGCTGGTTTTTTTTATTCAAGAAAGTTATTGTTTGAAAATTTTGCTCAAATATTAATTCCTATTGGAATTATACATTTAGTCATTGGTATTTTTTTGTATCCGCTGTTTGGTTTAGGAGAGATTTTTGGAGATATGACTTCTATTTTGCGAGAAGGGGTTTCGATAGGGCGCATGAGTTCGGTTTCTGGATCATTAGGATTTGCGTCCCTTATGTTTATGGTTAGTATGTGTGCTTTGTATTATCGGAAAAAGTATTTTTTTATATTGTTGATTGGAGTAATTTGTGCAGCGCAACGAAGTGGCTGGTTAGCATGTGCCTTGGGGTGCTTTTTTTACTGTATCGCTGATTTGAAAAAAGGAAATTTTTCATCAATTAAAAAATGGGTTATTGGCTCTTTCTCTTTCATCATTTTGTTGAGCTA
>OGZW01003928.1_pt1 | contig 10692 bp, 6 predicted proteins | sample 1577001 | NCBI WGS metagenome assembly OGZW01 (sample SAMEA3541519, study PRJEB24748) | human gut metagenome | biome: human gut; feature: human-associated habitat; material: faeces | place: China | collected 2012
TCGGACGGCTGTTTTTTATCTCCAAAAACACCGTCCCGATTTCGGACGGCTGTTTCTATGTCCAAAAATGCCGTCTTGATCCTCGGAAATTATATTCCCCCCTTTAAAAGTAATTTCCTCTGAGGTTTAAACACCATATAGTTGAATACCAGAAACACCGTAGTTCCTAACAGGGCAAAAAACGAACCGATCAATGCCGTACTTTCCAGCCCTGCCCCATGTTCGATCGACAATCCTCCAAAATAAGCCCCCACGGCATTCCCCAAATTAAAAGCAAGCTGGACCATCGCCCCGCCCATCATCTCTCCGCCAGGAGAATATTGAAGCAACAACAATTGCTGTGGAGAAGAAACTGCAAACAGGCAACCAGTACAAACGCACATCAGCAAAGCGGACAAAAAGCCGTACGAAGCAAAAAAATAAATCAGCAGAAGTGATGCAAACATCAGAAACTGCATGGACATCGCTACGATACCAGGTGTAAAACGATCAGACAAATGCCCTCCCAAATAGTTACCGACACACATGCTCGCACCCGCCAGCAACATCAATACAGGCATTGTCCCGACACTGAAACCGGACACCTCCGTCATTAACGGATTGACATAGCTATACCAGCAAAAAGCTCCCCCGTTTCCTAACATGGTAGCAGCAATCAGCATCCACGGTTCCGGCCTTCTCAAAAAACGAAACTGCCCTTTCAGATTCGTCGCCGGCAGGGCGGGCAAAACAGGAACCCACCTCCGGATAAACCAAATCGTTACGCCACCCCACAACGCTGCAATCACAAAAACCAAACGCCAGGACAGAAAGTGCCCCAGGAAATTCCCGGCCGGGACACCGAACAAATTGGCAATCGTCATCCCCATAATCATAATAGCTACAGCAGAAGTGCTTTTCCCTTTCTCCGCCAAACGGCTGGCAACAATCGAACCGACTCCGAAATAAGCCCCATGCGGCAACCCCGATACAAACCGGGCACACAACCCCATCCAATAATCGGCCGACAGAGCCATAAGCAGATTCCCGGCAACAAAAAGCCCAACCAAAGCAAGCAAGATCGTACGTAGCGGCCAACTCCTGGCCACCACCACTACCAACGGTGCTCCCACACATACACCCAACGCATAAGCCGAAATAAGATGACCGGCTTCGGATAAGGAAATATCAAATCCTGCCGCCACATCCGGCAAGATACTCATCATAATAAACTCTGCAATCCCCAGCCCAAATGTGCCAAAAGACAATGCATACAAACCTTTCTTCATAACCTATTCAATCTTTCTGTTTTTCCGGCCGCAAAGAAACAACAAAATTATTAAGTGTAATTGTCGCAGATTATGCAATTATTGTCTAATTTTACTGTGTTTTATCAGAAAGTTCATCCGACATGCACGAGAAACTAAAATTCGAACAAATCAAAAAAGATAGTTGTGCCTCATTACGCTACGATTATTCCAGCTTGTACCCGAAAGACGAAATGCCTCTTCATTTTCATCCCGAAATAGAAATATGTTATGTTGTGAAAGGTTCAGGCTACCGGATGATAGGCGACTTTCTGGAGCCGTTCGAGGAGGGAGAAGTCGTACTGGTCCCGACCAACCAACCACATTGTTGGATGTATAACCCCGAAAGCTGCGAGCCTGATGGAAAACGGAGATGCATAGTTGTGCAATTCAATCCCGACTTGCTACAAACCGGCCTGTCTTTTTTTACCGAATGGGAATATGCTGCTCACCGGTTATCGGCAATCCAGCAAGGCATCCTTCTGACAGGCGAAACAGCCGGAAAGATCAAATCCTGCTTAGAAGAAATGAACCTCCTGAATGCAAGCGAAAGGATGCTGATGTTGATCCGCATCCTGCAACAAATCGGAACCACAACCGATTTAATCCCTATCGGTTTGCAGGAAACGGTATTCAACGGCATTACCAAAAACATGCAACGCATGCAACTGATCTTCAAATACGTCATCGAGCATTACAAGGAGAAAATAACTCTTTCGGACGCCGCAAACGTAATCAGCATGAGCACAACGGCGTTCTGCTCGTTTTTCAAACGTGAAACAGGCAAAACGTTTACAAACTTCATCAACGAATACCGGATAGAGGCCGTTGGCACTTTACTCCGCAACTTTCCGGATAAGGACATTAACGAAATAGCCTGGCAATGCGGCTTCACCGACATTCCCTACTTCAATCGTTATTTCAAAAAGATGAAACAGATGACTCCGAAACAATGGAGATACAAAATACAATAAAAAAAGAATATCCTAATATGAATGCAGAAATTATCCGATTCTTAGACGATTTACGACGAAACAATAATACCGTTTGGTTCCATGAAAATAGAGAACGATATGACAAACTTCGCTGTGCTTTTATCAACGAAGTACAAGAGTTAATCGAACGAATCAGCGTATTTGATCCTGATATACGGGGATTGGATGCCCGGAAATGTCTGTTCCGTATTAATCGCGACATCCGCTTCAGCCTCGACAAGTCGCCTTACAAGACTTATATGTCAGCCTGTATTGCTCAAGGAGGACGTCATAGTATCCGGGGAGCTTACTACTTTCATCTTGAACCGGAATACTGCGTACTGTCTGGCGGTATCTGGTATCCCAAACCGGAAATATTGAAAGTCCTTCGACGTGAAATATACAACAACATAGATGAATTTGTTTCCATCATCGAAGAGCCTTCCTTCAAAGCTCTGTACCCGTCACTCGAAGGGGACATGCTAAAACGTATCCCGGCAGGTTTCCCCTCCGATTCTCCTTACGGTCATATATTAAGGCACAAAGACTTCAGCGTTATAGGTATTAAGCCCGACAGGTTTTTCAGCCAGCCGGACTGGATGGAAGAAACCATCGATTGTTTTCGAAAGCTTCTTCCATTCAACCGCTTCCTGAATGAAATTGTGGATGAATATATGGGAAATCTGTAAAAACACTATTTTCCGCAAATATCCTTAAACGGACAATACATGCAGGCTTTGCCGTTCGGGGTTTGCACGAATGGGGTTTCTGTGTCGAAGATTTCATCCAAGCAATTTCGCAGGTTGTCTTCAAAATCCGTGCGATAGTTGGCGAAGTCCAAAACCTGTTCTGTTTTGAACCGGTCTGTACGATGGTAAATTCCAGGATCGAAAGAGGAAGAAAAGAGGGTCCTCATATAATAGATACCCGGCTGAATAGCTGTTGAAAGCTGAACTGACCTGTTATACATCCATGCATACATAAAGACCTGCATAACCGCTTTGGAACGATCCGTATCTGCTTTGTCGAAAAGAGCTTCTACAGAGGTAAACTGCGTCGTCCCGCTCCCACTCTTATAGTCAATAATGCGGACGACATCGCGTACTTCGTCTATACGGTCGATAAATCCTTTCAACTGGATATTGCTTTTATCCGTCAATGGGAAAAGGCATTTTATCTTCTTTTCCGATTCGATATAACGGAAAGGAGTCTGTTTTGCGTCACGTTCCAGCACTTTCTCCACATATTTGCGAATCATCTCGCCGATCAGGAAGTTCTGTCCGGTGAGTGGACGAACAATGTCCGTTTTAAAGAAAATTTCGGCAAAGGCACGGGCAACTGCTCCCGTCAACATAGGCGTATCTTTTCGGATCGCTTTCAGCAGATCAGCCGTCACCATCTTTCCGCAGAATGGCTGATACAATTCTTCCATCACCTTATGCAGGATACTTCCAAAAACATTACTTTCGATCGTCTCGCTTACCTCCTCTTCTTCACGTATTCCCTCGACAACGGAGAAATAGAATTTAAGCGGACAATCCAGATAGGTATTGACTGCACTCGCCGATATCGCCCGCGTCCCACCACTCCGGAAATCAGCCAGACGGTTCATGACTTCCTCCGTCTTAGCTACCTGCAAGGCAGGAGTCTTGGAAGAAGAGACATTGTAAACAACCAGCTTATTCTGTATCGGCTCCTCATAATGATAATGCAACTGATGCACGAAACGGCTAACCTCGCCTGTCTGCAATCCGTTATTCCGAGTATCATAAAGCAAGCTGACATGGCTGGCACGATAAATCAAACGATAGAAATGATACGCCCAAACACTGTCCTGATGTTCGTATGTCGGCAAACCGAATCCACGACGAAGATTATAAGGAATAAATGAATTAGCCGCTTTCCTCAACGGGAAAATTCCTTCATTCATCGAAAGGATAATCAACCGGTCAAAGTCAAGCGCACGAGTCTCCAAAACACCCATGATCTGCAAACCGGAAAGAGGTTCACCTTGGAAAGGAATCGTAATTGTGTCCGTCACACGTTTCAGCAAACGGAAATAGGTGTCGATTTTCATTTCTACATTCGCCTCCCGCATGACTTCCTTCATCCGGTTAACCGTAGCGAAATAATGGAAGATAAACTCCTGTTCGATGTCGTTAATAGTTGAGAGTTGAGAGTTGAAAGTTGAAAGTGGCTCCGCGTCACTATTTACACTTTCAACTTTCAACTTTCCACCTTCAACTGCTTTATTCAGTTCCTGCAACACGTTAATCAAATAATCGGAGAAAGTTTCCACCGCAGTCACCGGAGTAAAGAGGATGGACAACAATGGCGTCTTATTCAGATCGTCATACGATATGTAAATCTTGTTGTTTTCTGAAATATCTTTTACCAGATTAGAAACCATCTCCGGAGAAGTAGTCGAGATATACCGATGGTTCAGGATTGGCAAGACATCCCGGAAATAGAACACCGGCCTCCGGTCCACATAACGAATATTCTTTTGCAAAGCCAGAATATATTCCATCAAAGATGCGACCGGTGTACCGGCCAACGGATATCCCATCGTCACATTGATCCGTTTGATCTGTTCGGGAATGGCATTCAGAACCGGAATCAACAAATGTTCATCCGGCAGAATCACAGCCGTCCGCAACGCTTCTTCCGCACTCATTTCGTCTTCCTTGCAAAGCTCGTTCAGAATGCTGCACACTTGCTTTGCCTGTCCGATTCCGGAAGGGATGCCGATCACCTCGATCTTCTTTTTGTCGTCATCTTCATTGTCAATAGTCAATTGTCCATTTTCAATTAATTGCGACGGGAATTGCCGCAAATTGCGCTCCACGAAGTAAGAGGCTTTATTATCTGGGTCCGTCACTTTCGGAGAGGCGTAATCCCAGTAAAAATCAGCTATTCCCCGTTTTTGCAATCCGGAAAGGAAACGTTCTTCAGCCACCGAGAGGGCATTCAGTCCGACAAATACAACCTTTGTATAGGGAAGGTCGCAACATTCGTCTTTCTCCATCTGTTCGACAACTTCCCGGAAAATCATACCTTCATATCCTTTGCCTTCGGTGGCAAGCGCTTCCCGCAAATCGGTATATAGGGCATATAAAATCTGCCAGACCGCCAGAAATTGTTCCTGGTTGGGCGTATCTCCTTTCGGGTAAAAAGAAGACCAAAAAGTCCGGATAGCCGCAATTTGTTCAGGGCTCAGAAAACTAAAATCATTCTCTATCTCACGCAGGTCCGTCACATTGGTGAAGAGCATACGGGCATCTGCCATATATTTATCGATATCGTCAAAATCATTCAGCAGCATTTCCCCCCAATACAAGAACTCGTCGAACGTTTCGGAAGAACCGCTATGTCTCAAATAAATATCATATAGTTTAAACAGCATGCTGATCCGATCGGCAGCCTGCTTTCCGCTCAACTGTACAAACAGATCGTTGATCGTCAGGATCGTCGGCGAGAAAAGAGGCTTCTCAGATACTTCCGACAAGTATTTCTGGAAGAACAGCCCGGTACGGCGATTCGGGAAAACAAAGGCCAGACGGCTCACTTCCGCCCCGTATTCAGAATAAAAAAGGGATGCAACCTGATATAAGAATGGTTTCATTAATTGTTTGGATTAATAAATGATGATTTATCAGTGTATATTACTGTAATATATTTTCTATCATTTGTATTTCTTCCGCTGAAAAGGCTGTATTTTGTAACGCCTTCAGGTTATCTATCAACTGTGCAACCGAACTGGCTCCCACCAGGACGCTCGTCACCCGGTCGTCTTTCAACAGCCAGGCAATCGCCATTTCCGCTAACGTCTGTCCGCGTTGTTTGGCAAGGTCATTCAGTTGTCTTACTTTATTTATTTTTTCTTCCGTCACCTGTTCACGTTGAAGATGGCCTGTAGATTTGGCCGCACGCGAATTATCGGGAATACCGTTCAGATACTTATCCGTCAACATGCCCTGTGCCAATGGCGAGAAGGCGATCATCCCTACTCCTTCCTGCTTCAACAGAGGCAACAAGTCCGGTTCGATCCTGCGATCCAGCATCGAATAACGCGCTTGATGGATCAAGCAAGGCACACGATGTTCTTTCAATACGGCAAGTGCTTTTTCCGTCTGTCCGGCAGTGTAATTCGATATCCCGACATACAGGGCTTTTCCCTGGCGGACGATATCAGCCAATGCTCCCATCGTTTCTTCGACTGGCGTCTGTGGGTCCGGACGATGCGAATAGAAAATATCCACATATTCTAATCCCATCCGCTTCAAACTCTGGTCAAGGCTTGCCATCAGATACTTGCGACTTCCCCAGTTGCCATACGGACCAGGCCACATGTCATATCCGGCTTTTGTGGAAATAACAAGTTCATCCCGATATTGCCCCAGACCTTTCTTCAGGATACGGCCGAAATTTTCCTCTGCCGATCCATACACAGGACCGTAATTATTGGCAAGATCAAAATGTGTAATCCCATGATCAAAAGCAAACTTAATCATGTCGGTCGCTACCTCGAAATTGTCCACACTGCCGAAATTATGCCACAATCCCAAAGAGATGACCGGCAATAGCAATCCGCTCTGCCCACAACGCCTATAAGCCATATCGGCATACCGGTTGTCATTTGCTTTGTACATTTCCATATAAAGATATTTTTATTACAATGAATCTTTTCTGATATACAAATATAATCAAGAATACGAAAAGAACGGGCAATTCGGATAAAATGATCGCTTCTCGGAGGAAACAACATCAACCGCGTAAAACAAAAAAAGGCTATCCATCACGAAAATGAAACTTTCTTCACCAACACACTGATTCCCAGATCAATCAAAATTTTAAAACCCTAATAACCTACATATAAGGGTACATGGACGTGTTAACCATAATTTTTTATCGCAACAAAGGTAAAAATATTTTGCAAACACGTATATATCTGTATATGTGTAATTTATAAAATTTCCTTTTAAAACGAACATGTAGGTTCAAAACTCACCTACACAAAAGCCTACATGAAACATCACACGAAGCTGTATATCAATTAAATACATGCAATTTTCACACACAAATATAGCAATCTTATTCAAAAAACAAACCAAATTGCATGTATTTATATCAGACAAAAGGTCGATTCTTATTTTTCAGCAGCCTCAATATTCAAAATTAACATTTGTTACCAATAGATAAATTCTTCTTCAACATACGGAGTTTAATGAGATTTTCGTGAAACTTGTGATAGTCTATGTTTGAAAAATCAAGCAAAAGAATTATGTTTGCAGTAACATTATCAAGTATAGTGTTTCAAGTCGTTCAATCTGTGAAGACAGGTCGACTTATTATATTGCAATTTTATATTACTTATTTTTATCACTTAATACGTTTTTTTCATAGTTATTTATCAACCACCTCTATTCGAGAGAATATGGGTGGTTGATTGTACATCTTAGATAATTGCTAAAATTTAACTAAATCAATACAGTACAATCATCTTTTCGGCCTCAGTTGCATCTTTTGAATTGTCCGTACTTATTGATGCTCTATATAGATATACTCCGGGTCTCAACTTACTCCCACCAAATCCTCTCAAATCCCAGTTTACAGTATAACCATTAAAGAAATCTGAAGAACCTCGTTCCTTATGTTTCCATTGCAAACGTCCAGCCATATCATAAACAGCAATTTCTACATCCATTCTACTCTCCGGTCTGTTATGAGAAAAATAGAACTGAGCAGATTCTCTTGCAGGATTAGGAAATACTTTTAAATCACAAATAAAAGGTTTCAAGCCTTCTACTACTTCAAATGTAATCGTATCAGTACGAACATTATTCATAACATCCCAAACTTTAAATTCCGCATAATGCAATCCTGATTCCAATTTGGGTACAGAAAATCCGACCTCGCCCTCTCCATGTTTATCTGGAATGTTCTTGTAATAATCGTTTAAATTATAATTACGAATAGGATTATCATCTATATAAAGCGTCACATCATGTCCGACAGAACTACCTGTAACATTAATTCCAGACTTATCCCACAATCGGGCATAAAAGTAGGGTGTGCTATTAACTTTCCCACCATTGACAAAAGCTGAATCATTAAAAAACATAGCTCTTATTTCTGGAGCTTCATTATCTATTTCAGGAGTATCGGAAGTGCCGCCAACCACAAAATCATCGTAATATCCTTGTGCATCTATCCTTGTTGCTTCGTTAAACGCATACAAACTCATTTTTCCTTTATTGGTCGTAGTGTATGAAATATCCTTTGGTACAACAAACGACAATTTAAAACGACCATTTGAAACGGTGGTTCCACCTTTGTATATGACATTGACATAATCTTCGTAATAATACTTGTTACCATTATTTCCTTGCGTTGTTACATCGGTTTTACCATCGAAAATTTGGACATCCAATTGTCCTGAGAAATCATCTTGGGTATTTCCTAAAGCATCTTGAATATATCCAGATATTGTAACTTTTTCAAAAGCCTTAAACTGAACAACGGAATCCCCAACCGGTTTTTCATTAATACTTGTAATACTAACGTTATATTGTGGATATGATAGTCTGAGAGCCGGATCTCCAATAAGACAAAATCCCAACTTCCGGCCATCAGTCGTGTTACGTTTCATGGATTTAATAATATCCCCCAAACTATTGTTTTTATAACCTTCATTTACAAAAAGACCACTAATCAAATCATTATTGACGATGCGATTAATATCTGTAAAAGACACACGTGATGTTGTAAACAATGCTATTCCACCACTCTTCTTATTTAAAAACACATCTTCTCCGGCTGACGTTTGTATATCGTCAAAACGACAAAAATCACAAGTTGTTGTTATCCACAAAGGCAAATGTTCATATTTATATCCTAATATATCATTATGGGTAATAACCTTTTCATCACTCAATGCTTCTGTTCCTCCATGTCCTACATAATCCAGCACCAAAAGCCCTTCATTCAACTTTCTCTGAAGCGTTTTGTTGACATCCGGATAGGGTATTCCAACAGCATATTTCTTATAAGAATCAAAATATATTTTATTCACAATATATTCTGGCCTGTTTTTATAAACAGAGGATGCAACATCATCGGCATCAGAAACATGTACAGTAGAAAAACCATCACTACCATTACCATCGTCTGCCAGAAAACACAGAGAATTTTTCCAAATTCCTAATTTACAATCTGTCATATAAGATATGATTTTGTCCACTACTGCTTTAGCTTCTTCTGACGTTCTTACGGGTAATCGACCTATTCCAATATCAACTAAACCTCTTGATTTAGGTGTCATTCCACTGCCTGCTTTTCATACCTAAAAATTTCATCATCATCATCCAACAATCCAAAATAGTCGTCTGTCACATAAGAATACGCATTTAACGATTCTTCCGTCTGATATGTCAACAGCATATTCTTTCTATTTGCTTCCGAGAATGTTTTCCATTCCTTAGTCAAGAAACGATTGTCATACGCCCCATCTCCAAAAAGAAGCAAATACTTAGGAGCCCTACCCGTTCTGTCCTTACTTCTATCATAAAACATCTTGACAAAACGCCTATAAGCCGTTGCATCCGGAGTTCCGCTGGAAAACTCATTATATATCTCTTCCGGAGTAACAACTATCACTGACAGGTTATCTTTCTCACGATGAATATTAGCAAGCCTATCAGCATCTTTCTTAAAATCAGAAGGAGATATTATTATCATATCAGATTGCAATAATCCATGTAGATTTTGATTCGGCAAATTTTCTACAGCTACATCAGAAAACGTCTTGTCTGGTTGCACCAACACAAATTCACGCAAAGCACCTGCCGGAATAGAAAATGACAAATTGTTTCCCTTTAAGCTTGTTTCCATCAACTTGACATTAAAGCCATCAGTCACATCAAAGACCAATGTGTTCTTATTTGCGTTCTGAACAATAAATTCTGTTGTGTTATTTATTGAAGGTAAACTACGAAAGAAAATATATGGTTCATTATATGTCTGCAAAACACGTTTGCCTTGCAAATAGACATAATCCAAATATGCAGAATTGCTTAAAGAAGGCTTGCTTTGAATCTGAATTTTAATATCCTTGTTCTTTTTGCCTTCCCATGAGCCTGAAATAACCCCTGTCTTGCCTTTCAAATAATCAATATGCTTATCTCCGGATGTAATAATTGGAGTATATCCTCTTCCTGCTTTATTCCCATCAACAAACAAAGAAATTTCCTTCTCGGTTGTTGTTCTTTCAATATAATGAAACCACACTTCCCCTTTATTATCGGTCATTCCCTCTACCCCCTTTATCAATATATCTGTAGATAAACCGGAAAGATTTTCTCCATATAATTTTCTTGTAATCGTCTCCGCGATGCTACCTTTGCCATTTATGGGGGAGTAAATTTCTTATA
>OGZW01003929.1_pt1 | contig 10690 bp, 12 predicted proteins | sample 1577001 | NCBI WGS metagenome assembly OGZW01 (sample SAMEA3541519, study PRJEB24748) | human gut metagenome | biome: human gut; feature: human-associated habitat; material: faeces | place: China | collected 2012
ATCGGTGGCATTGCATCTTTTCATGGAATGCCGGTTACGGTAAATGTTCCGTATTCTTCCATGGATGATCTTGTGGGTGGAACCGATGAATTTTATTCCATTACAGTGGTTCAGGCAGACAAAACACTAGATTCACAGATCGTTGCAGATCAGGTCGTGCATCTTTTGGAGAAACGTCATCAGTGCGCAGGGGAAGACTATTTTCATGTGCAGAGTTTCCAGGATGTCCTGCAGTCAATGAATGAAATGCTCGGTATGGTGACGGCATTTATTTCATTTGTTGCCGGAATTTCTCTTTTGGTAGGTGGAATCGGTGTTATGAATATTATGTTGGTATCTGTTACAGAAAGAACACGTGAGATTGGAATCCGTAAATCACTTGGCGCCAAGACCTCTTCTATTATGTTACAGTTCCTTGCGGAAGCGGCAATCCTTACAGTTATGGGAGGCGTGATTGGAATTATTCTTGGAATTCTTGCAGGTTATGGAATCTGTTCTGTCATGAGTGGAAGCATGGGAATGACGATCACACCGGGAATCAGCCCGACAGTGATTCTGGCGGCAACACTTTTCTCCTGTGCGGTCGGTGTATTTTTTGGAATCTATCCGGCGAAGAAAGCTGCAAAACTCAGTCCGATCGAGGCTTTGAGACGAAATTAAGTTGAATAGTTTTATAAAACCAAAATGGCTCTTCGGTATCCTTTTATAAGGAATATCGCAGAGTCATTTTGGCTTTTAAGGTTGAATTAAAGTTAATTCACACTATCACCTTTTTTCTGTTTTATATTTTATAGAAGAGGGAAGAAAAAGCCTGGGAAGTTTTATCAAGACATAAAGGATGATAAACTTTCCAGTATGTTTTTGGGTTTAGCTGCATATATGACAGGCTTCGCAGGCGGACGGTGCAGTTGCACAGCCGCCGAGAGCGGTTTCGCGTAATTCGGCAGGTAGCTTTTTGCCTACAGTGTACATGATCGTGATCATCTCATCAAGGGGAATGAGCTGCGTGATTCCGGCAAGTGCCATTTCGGCAGCAACGAGAGCATTGGCAACTCCGGCAGCGTTTCGGTTCTGGCATGGATACTCGACAAGGCCGCCGACCGGGTCACAGACAAGTCCAAGCATATTCATCAGTACGGTAGATGCTGCGTGGGTACATTGCAGGGGTGTTCCGCCAAGTAATTCAGTAGCTGCAGAAGCAGCCATGGCAGCAGCAACACCTGTCTCTGCCTGACAGCCACCGACTGCACCGGCAACAGTTGCATTTCTCATGGCAAGATAACCAATGGCACCAGCATTAAAAAGTGCTTTTTGGATATATTTGTCAGAGTAGTTGTAAACTTCCTGAAGGGCAAGTAAAAGGCCTGGAACGATTCCGGCAGAACCCGCAGTCGGAGAGGCCACGATTAGCCCCATGGAAGCATTGGTTTCCAGAGTTGCCATAGCGTAGGTGATGGCTTTTTCAAGCAGTTCCCCGCAGATCCCTTTGCCGGAAGCCTGATGAAGGAAGAGTTTTTTTGATTCACCGCCAATCAGTCCACCCATGGATGCACCATCAGCCTTAATGATTTTTCCATTATTAATTGTAAATGTAAACATAATCAAACCTCTCTAAAACATCATTTTCTGTGGAACTGCGCTATCAGTAGCATCAGAGTTGACAACAGCTTTGTCTGGTATAACAGATTGCAAACAAGTATTTACATTTTCTGAGACACTATCTTTTACATCCTGTGAATGCCATGTAGCCGTTACTGGCTTAATTTTTGAATAATCAACCGGTGTGAATAATGTAACACCAGCACAATGCACAGCAAATTTATAATCTTTTAATTTTTCAATTTCATTAATCTTAAGTGTCATAGAATCACCTCCTCTAGGTCAACTAAACTTTTGCTTGCCTTATCTAAATAAGGGTTCACATCAAATAGCTCATAAGATAAGATTTTTTCAAAACATTCAATGTAAACATTCAATGTTTCATTCACATTGTGATCATGTACAAATGATGACAATGCTTTCTTTTTACAAGTGTCAAAAATAATATCAACCAGCTCAGTTACAGTAATTAGATCAAGCTCAATACTAATGGACTCACTCCATTTCTGTGCAGTAGAAGAATCAATAAACTGAAACCAATTTGGCACTTTAGCATACAATGAAATAAAATCATTCCAATTCAAGCTTGATCTCAAAATCTGAATTGCAATAGCTGATTGCAACGTTAGCTCAACTTGATCACTTAACAAAATTGTGCAGTCTTGCTTAATTTTTGTTGTATCATAAAATTTGCTATGAATTAACTTCATAGCAAATCCTTTCAAAGCTGTAATATTTTTATCCTCTGATAAATTAAGTGCAGTTAACGCCACTATCCCACTATTGGCCACATCCAGATTATTCAGATCATTCTCAAGAACGGAAGCAAGTTCCTTATCTTTATTAGTATCTAAAGCTTTTTTGAAATCATGTAATAACTTTCGATGCTCTAAAATGGTGAAAGCTTGTTTTTCACGTAGTGCATCATCTTTAGAATCTTTAACCTTTTTCAGTAAGGTAGGCATATTAATCTGTTGCCCGCCTAACTCTAATGCAACATCGGTAAATGAAGTTAATGACATTGAATCAATCAATTATGATTCCCTCTCTTCTCAATTCTTCTAAACGCTCTCCATGTATCAGAATATTAACAGCTCCAGCATTTTTCTCAAAATAAACCTCTTTTCCCTCATACAACTCATTATCAATTAAAATGCGTGGATTAAAGGAATTAATATACTCAGCCTTGCAATCGTCATCAGTTGTAATTGGATCAATGCGGATTCGTACGGATTTAAACACACGCTTTTGCTCTGTTTTAATATCAGTTATTATTCCTTTGTATACCTTGAAAGCCCAGTAACCAAATTTTAAAGCAAGCTGTCTGTTTGAGTACTGATCATGTTGAACTCCAACCCAGGTTAAATCATTAACTTCAATAGCACACCCATCTGATGGCATATCCTTTCCAGCGCGTGCAATAGGTGCCATAACATGCAAAGGAAGCCAATCCCTGAATTCTTCAAAAGTATCTGGAATTTCTGTCCATGAATGCAATTCATGTGGTACAGTTTCAAATCCTTCCATGGCTAAATGATTGAACATCTTTTGCAATGTATTCTCTAAACCTTCAGCAGCAAAAACAGCGGTATGAAGATACTTATAGTCTTCTTTAGCATGCTCAGTTCTAAGCATGCTAATGGCTGACGATTTACTAGTTTTGTACCTGTTAACATCATATTTATCACGCAAATACTGAAGTTTGTCCTTATCAACATAACTCTCTCCAGTAATACGTAACTTTTCAATATCATTATAATTAGAAATTGATCTTGGCATAATTTTTGATGAACCAGTCATATAATCCAAACTGTTAGCAGCACCCCTGCCACGACTAAGTGAAATTAAAAGATCTCCTTTGTAGTAAAGCATCTTTGTATTCACACCATCTGTTTTCAATGAGGCCATAAAATCAAGTTTATTGCTTCTAAGCATCTGAAAGTAAGGCCACGCATCCTCTATTTTTGTTACAGAGCTCATACTTAAGCTCTTATCATCGTTCAGTGCTGTAACCATATCATTGTAATCATCTGAAGAATTAAATGTTACAGGCGTAATACCAAAAGAATGCAATAAATTGTATGGCACTGGATCATCGTCATAAGTTTGTGTTGCATACATTGAACCTGGAAAATTCTCGCGAAAAGCAGATTCAAATGCATCATAATCTTTGTCAGTCACAACCGGATCACCAATACGATATGCATACCGTATCAAAGCGAATGCATCTTCAAAGTGATGCGCATCTAATAAACTTTTTACTGCACTGGATAAATCTGCCATCGTGTTTCCTCCGATAAATTAATGTAATTGTTTAAATGTAAGCGTGTAACTATATTCAAAATAAACTCTGCATGCTCTGCAGAGTTTGGTATAATCTGTGTTATGTTAAGTGGTTGTAATACTAAATTTAGTATTGTATCATCATGCCTGTAAGTAATCACATACTGAAGCATCGGGCGTAAACAAGCAATACAATTAAGAACATGATAAGTTTCGGTATCACAACCAGTTAAATCTATTTGAGATAATTGATCGGCTAAAAAAGCTTCGATCTTTTTTGCATAATTTAAATCCCATTTGTTAATAACCCAATCTTCTTTGGTAGGGAATTGCTTTAAATTTGAAGTGAGTGGACTTAAGGATTCATCAGAGCTACCAATAGCAATTACATCCTTAGAAAAAATCTGTGATTCATTACAGATTACAAGTAGTGAATAAAATTGAGAATCAGTTCCCATCCAATCAATGAAATAATAATCAAGTGCCCCTGATATTAGTTTCTTACGAAGAATTATTAAAACTCCGAATGATCTAACAAATTCAAAAATAATATCTTTCATATTTCTCGACCCAAAAGGTACATGATGTTTTACCATCATGTACCTTACTTAATTAATTTTCAGTAACATTTTCAACAGAATTAGACTCAAATTGATTATCCTGTTGATTATCCTGCTGAGTATCCTGCTGAGTATCTTGTGAATCTTGATCGCTCTGATCTTCTGAATCATCCTGAGATTGTGATGAATTAGTGTCAGATGATGTATCTTCCGGTTTATGTGTAGGCTTCGTAGTAGGTTTATGTGTAGGTTTCACAGGCTTTGTTGAAGGTTTTTGTGTAGGTGTACTTGGAGTTTGTGAAGGTTTCGGCACAGGTTTACTGTAGGAATTTTGCCTAGAACTTGAATTATCAACACTAGTACCTGAAGAATTATCTGTATTTTGTGATTGCACTGAATCATTCGTAACTTGCGCATCACTTTTAACCTTCTTTTGTTGCACTTTTACTTTCTTATAAAGTTTTTTAACTTCCTTACCGTTACACAAATTATTCTGAATATCTCGCCACACATACTTTGGATAAGAAGCACCCCATAAACCATCTGTAGGCTTATTGTCATCTCGACCAACATAAACAGCAACTGTATAATAAGGTGTAACACCACAAAACCAAGCGAAATGCTGATTATTAGTTGTTCCTGTTTTACAAGCAATTGGCATATTCTTATTATCTGGTAACTTTAAACCGGCTGCGGTACCGGTGTTTGCAACACCAGTTAAAATATCAAGCATTTGATTTACAGCATCGCTGGAATAAACTCTTGATGGTGCTTCATTTTCATAAACACTCTTACCAGAACTATCTTGAATATCCTTTATACAATCAGGTTCCCTAAAGAAACCATCATATGCCAATGTTGCGTAACCTGAAGCCATCTGCACAGTAGTCACACCATAATACAAACCACCTAATGCAGCCGGCTTATAATAATCATTTGGCGTAATTTTATTAAAATGCATTGATTGCGCAAAACTTAAACCAACTCTTGGTGTAATCTCGCTAAAGAGTCTCCATGCTACAACATTCTTTGATTTCTCAACAGCTTTGCGTAAAGTGATATTACCAGCGTAAGAATTATCTGAATTCTTTGGACCATCTTTTATTTGGGAGTCATCAACAATGCTATCTGGAGTGTAACCTTTCTGCAAAGCTGGTGTGTACACTATTAAAGGTTTTATAGTACTTCCAGGCTGTTGATATGCCTGGAAAGCTCTGTTCAAAGAGTAATAGGAGCTATTCTGTGATCTTCCTCCAACACAAGCAATCACTTTACCTGTAGAATTATCAATCACAGTTGCAGCTCCCTGCATATTGTAAATGCCATTTTTATCTTTTGATTTAAAATCTTTTAACTCTTTATCAAGTGCTTTTTGTGCACTATTCTGAACTGACAAGTCTAAAGTTGTATAAACACTAAATCCGCCAGTATACAACAAATGCTCAGCATCCTTATAGGCATCAGCATATTCTTCCTGATAATTATCATAATCCGGTTGGGAATCAAAATTATACCTAAAATGGAATCCAGCACTTTTCATAAGACTCTCAGTGGCACACTTAACCGCAAAAGAACTTTCATAGTTATAAAAATCATTTGCTTCAGGAACTAAGGTGACTTTTACATTTACAGCCTTCAAATACTCAGCTCGTTTCAAATACCCCTGATCATACATTTCTTTTAAAATAATGTTTCTTCGTTTGATAGTATGATCCATATTAGTTCTTGGATTATAATATGTTGGGTTATTAGGAATTGCGCATAAAAAAGCAATCTCAGTTTCAGACAATTCATCAACTGATTTTCCAAAGTATCCATAGGAGGCAGCACCAATACCATAATAATTATTTGCGAAATTGATGTTATTAATATAATACTCAAGAATCTGTTTCTTTGAGTACTTCCGCTCCAAAAACAGCGCAGTCAAAATCTCTTTGAACTTACGTGTATATGATTTGTCAAAACCAATTTTTTCAGAAAAAACATTTCGTACCAATTGTTGCGTAATTGTACTACCACCACGTGTGATACTTCCACCCTTTACTCGCAACGCTGCAGCTTTAACGGTAGACCCCCAATCAACACCGTGGTGCTTATAAAATCGCTTATCCTCAATCGCAATAAAAGCACGCATGACATCTTTTGGTAATTGATCATAAGTCACATAGGTACTGTCGGCACTTAAGCGTAATTTTGTAATTTCAGTGCCATCAGATGCATAAATATGGCTTGTGTTATCTGGATAAAAAGTAGAAGCCGATGAACTTCGAACTAATTCATCGGCTTCTGAAACATACTGTTTAAACACTGGTGTAAACTTGTATGCAAGAACTCCAATAGCACAAATGACAGCAATCAAGGCAATAATCAGAATAACTCGAAATACCTTGAAAACTGCTCGAAAAAATTTTGCTAAATACATTCTTAGCATAATCACCCCTAGATTCTAAAAATCTTCAAACGAATTAATGGCTGGTTCTTTGCAATGTAAGAAGAAAGTCCAACACTTCTTATTACAAATTTTAACGAGTACTGTGCTTCCAGTCTGCTAACATCTAAAGAAGAAATTACCTTCAGACCGAATTTACTTTCAATGTTCTCAACAGGAATGATCTTGATACCAAAACCATTTGGAAGTTTAATACCAACACCTGTGTCAACAGTCAGCTCTTCATCTTCTTTAAGCTGTATCTCAAACCGAATATCCCATGGAAGTGGTTTTCCGTCTTTGTAGATATGACTGTTATACAACTCAATCAGGCCATTATTATTAATAGGAGCCTTTACACTTGGACTCTCAACAGTTAATTCAATACCATCTTTACTTTCCTCTGGTGTGAGTTCCTCAGGCAGTAAATGCGTTGATTTCTCTAAATGTGGTCTACTTGCAAACTGTAAGCCTGAATTGTCAAAATGCTCTGAACCCGGGACAAAAGTGTCCTTAGGTTCCACTGATTCCTCGATTGACTCCTCAACTGGCTTATTAGCTGGCTCTTCCGTATACTCCTCAGCTGACTCTTCCGTAGATAATTTCATTGACTCATCTGCTGGTTCTTCAACTGAATCTTCCGTAGACTCATTAGCTGGCTTCTCAGCTAACTCTTCCGTTGATTTTTCGACTGGATCTTCTGTAGACTCCTTAGCTGGTTCTTCAACTAGCTCTTCCATTGATTTTTCAACTGTATCTTTTAAAGGCTCATTTGCAGTATTTTCTTTTCCAATTGGTTCCAAATCTTCAGAAACCTGCTCTGGCTCTTCCTTTGGTATATCAGTCTTTTCCTCTTTAATTGTCGGCATACCAATTGCAATTGCATCTGCATCTGGCGTTATCTCTTTAGTTGCTTTAAAAAGCATATCCTGATAGTTATTTTCGTTGACAGATGGATCAGCAAAGAGATCATCAATACTAGGTGTTTCTATGCCTTGAACATCGGCACCAATAAACTGCATACCACTAGTTGTATCATCCTTCTTAACCTCAGCCGCGGATTCCTGCACAAGTTTCTTTCGCATACGTGTACTCTTAACTGGTTCTTCTGAATCCATCTTAATTTCCGGTTTCTTTTCATTAGAAGTAATCTTGCTACTTTTACGAACTTCTTCAGCTGCAGCTTCTTCCTTGGTGAAATCGTCACCAGTGTCTGATAGAGCTTTATCAAATGATTTCAAAAACTCTTTATCAGCTAGTGTATCATCCATAGACTGCAATAATTCATCATCTGTTAATTCTGCAGAATCATTCTTTTTTTGCTTTAAGTCTTCCTTACTTGGTTTATTTGCTTTTTGTGCCGGTTTCTTGATAGATTTTTTTTTTGAGCCTTTAATTCCATGCTGTTTTGTGCTATTCTGCTTCTTCTTAGTATCAAAATCATCTTCATGATCCTGTGTGCCTTTTTTCTTTTTAGGCCAAAATAAAATTGCAAGAACTGCAACAACTACAATTGCGATAAAAATAATATAATCCATTTTTTAAATATAGGAATAATCCTATCTCCTTTCACTTATTTAGATTGAACAAGATAAAGAACAGCTAAAAGCCGACCAGTTATCTCTGCAGCCACTTCCGCTGTAGTGCAAACGACCGATAATGATGTTACTAATTTATCCTTCGTGACAAAAGCAATAATGCCAGATGAGTGACTATTATACTCATTACACTTTGTAATGAAATCCATTGCATTATTGCAAAATTTAATAACCCTAAATGTTAACAAATCAGCTGCATCAGCCTTAGACACAGACACTGTAATAGTTTCTGCGTCAATGGTTTCATTGAAAATAACTGTTTTAAAGCCTTCTGCATCTTTCACAATTGCATCTGGTTTAGCAAGTAACTGTAAGAAATAATCATTTTGCATTATTTGAATCCTCCTGATCTTTAAAGAAATCATCTAACTCTTGCACAACCTTATTATCAGGATCATCCGGAAGATCACGTTTATCGCAATCCAATACTCTGTCAGCGTTTGGATCACCACCCATAAGATAGGTGACTTTTCTGCCAAGTGTACTTTTCTTGACATCATTAAGTTTAGTCGTTGCTGAATCCTGTATGTTATCTAATGTTTCTGTTAGACTATCGGCAGTTTCGGTTACTTTTTCTTTAAATGTATTAAGCGCTCGTTTAATTTTCATCTGATTACTCTCCCTGTATTTCGCTAAATCCTTCATACAGGATAAGGGCATCAAAATAATCAGTTGTACAGACACTTTTACAAATATGAACTATAACATTCACGCTCTCACCATCTTCATTAAGAAAAGATGTAACTTTTGAATTGAGCCACACATCTAAATTCTGATCATACTTGTATGACTGTATTAAATACATGTGATCATCAATAATTGAAAGTACAGTCTTTCGAAAAGGTTTAATATCTGCATCAACTTTTTTGTACTGTATCTGTGAAATTTTTCTCATAAATCCTCCTAACACAACCCTAAATAAGCTGCATACCCTATGCAAACAAGATAAGATGCCATTCGAGTACACAATGCGGCTAATCCATTAGCCTTACATAAATTTAAGCACCAGCGATAAGGCAGAGGCCAAAGAAGCCGCTCACCTTTTTTATTAAACAGGTCAATAAGAAGATGTGAAGCATAACCAATGCAGAAAGCTAGAGCCAGGTTTTTGAAAATTAAGTAAGCACTAAAGGATGCTATAAGTAACGCCAGCACAGAATGTGTAAAACCTCTGTGCGGCTGTGTATCTCCAAAAATACTAAACCCAATTAAAATAGCTAAGCCAAGCATATTAATTGCCATTCCGGAATCATCAATGCTCTCAATGACGGTACTTCCGGTTAAAGCTGCTTGGCATACAAAGAAGCAAACGATCCAAATAAAAGCTAAAGTTATTTTATGTATAATTGATGCAACTTTTCCTCCAGTATCGATATCTGGAAGAATACCGGCAAATGCTCCAACTGCAGCCGTTGCGATTAAAGTTTTTGGCTCTGCTGGCCGAATCACAACTAAAGCTGTGGCAGCTCCTAGAGCTGCATGAGTTTGTCCATCCATTTAAACCTCCTGTGTAATACAATTTATTTTTGCAAGAGCAAATAAAGTGTCATGTATATTCTGAGTATTAAACTCGAGTCCTGACTCAAACAAATGTGCAATTGTAGCATTTGTTAAGTCTAATGCAAAATGCTTATTGTAGGATCCAGCGACCCAGTATACTTTACAAAAATAAGAAAAAGGAATTGCCTTATTGTTAAAAGCCTTATAATAATCAAACAATTTTGATATCTCAGACTCTTTAGTGGTATGTGCTACCGGAACTTCCTTGATTACTTCCTTGACCACTTCCTTGACTACAGGCACCTCTTTAACAACAGGAACTTTCACATACACAAATACAGGCTCAACACTTTTATGTGTTTCAGGAACACCAGCTTCATCTGCACTTGAAGTAATTGCATTTATTTTTAACACTGCTAAATCACAGGATTTAGCCGACACCAAATTATGAGTTGCTTCCGGCTCATTATCCTGCAATGGTCCTTCGCTCTCTAACTTTCTTGCCAGCTTGAAGCAAGCAATAGCTGTTTTTAAACTGCACTTGAGCAATTTAGCTAATTTACGAATAATTGTGTGTGAATCCGTATCATGAGATTTCTGCACTGGAATATTTTCCCGAGCAAGTAATCTCTCCTGATCATACCAATCCGGAGTAGTCTCTTCTGGCTCTCGTTCGGATTTTGCTTCGCAAAACAAGGAGGATTTATGAGTTCATTATGGAC
>OGZW01003930.1_pt1 | contig 10688 bp, 8 predicted proteins | sample 1577001 | NCBI WGS metagenome assembly OGZW01 (sample SAMEA3541519, study PRJEB24748) | human gut metagenome | biome: human gut; feature: human-associated habitat; material: faeces | place: China | collected 2012
CTACCGGAAACATCTCTGCAAGGAGGCAAATATAAAATAGAAAAAGTATCGGAGAAAGATTTGCTGATGGAGGTGGAATGTTCGTGATCATAGTGCTGGTTTAATAAAAGCACGCTGCGGTAACCGGCATTCTGCATCCGGCGGCCCAACACCTGCTCTTCCTCGTAGAGGAAGATTCCCTCATCATAGCCTCCAGCTTCCAGAAATTTTTCTGTATCCACCATCAGCATGGAACCGTGCACGGCTCCCACATATACCGCATTCCTGCCCTGGAAGTAAGAATCCGGGTAATCAAATGATCTGCCAAACAGGCGTCTGCTCACCGGCCCCATGCTGAGAAGCTCCCGTGTAAAGCTTCGGAGCGGCCATCCATTTTTTAAATCCGGATAGCGGGCATCGTGAATCCGGGTCGTCACAATCCCCACCTCCGGATGACGGGCAAATACTGCCAGCATTGCTTTTAAAGACTGCTCGGAAAATACCACATCCGGATTTGCGATCAGCACATGGGTGGCACCGCCCTTCTCTACCGCATAACGGACACCAGTGTTGTTGCCGGAACCGTAACCGCCATTTTTTTGCGCAGTCAGGATTTTGATTTTCTTAGTCTGGCTGCAGTTTTCCTGCCCTTCCAACTGTTTCAGCCGCTCCAGCGAATCGTCTGTAGAAGCATTATCCACCACAATAATCTGATGCATAAAGATTACTTTATCAATGGCGAATACGAGAAAGCTTATAATAGTTTAAGTGGTATGAACCTTTCAGGTAATGAAGAGACAATATATAACCAGTCAAAGGTTGTTATGTATGTTCAGAGACAGTATGAGTCATATCTTAATTACAGAAAGATGAATATGAATACAGAGGCAATTAATGCTCTTATAAAGGGTGTTGACAGATATCAGACATACAGGGCTGAAGGTAAAGAGTTAGGCGTAGATGATAAGATGAAGGAAAGCTATGATAAGATTATCAATGCGCTTAAGGATACATATAAGATATCAGAGACAGAAGCTATATCTTTAGCAGATATGTCTAATAGCGATTTTGTTACTTATTATTACAAGATAGAAGCATATGGAAAGGCAGTAAAATGATAGCAATTATTGACTATGATGCAGGCAATCTTAAGAGTGTTGAGAAAGCGTTAATAGCACTCGGTGAAGAAGTTATAGTATCCAGAGACTCAAGTGAGATACTTCAGGCAGATAAAGTTATTCTTCCTGGAGTAGGTTCATTTGGTGATGCGATGAACAATCTGGATCGTTTTGGACTTGTAGATACAATTAAAAATGTTGTAGCTAAGGATACACCATTTCTTGGAATATGCCTTGGACTTCAGCTTTTATTCAAGGAAAGCGAAGAGACACCAGGAGCGGAAGGACTTAATCTTCTTCCAGGAAAGATATTTAAAATTCCAGCTAAGGAAGGCTTTAAGATACCACATATGGGCTGGAATTCCTTAAATGTTAAGGATGATGCGAGATTGTTTGCAGGAATCAATGCTAATCCATATGTATATTTTGTACATTCATATTATCTAAAAGCTGATAATGATGATATTGTAGCAGCGTCTACTGAATATTCAACACATATTCATGCTTCAGTAGAAAAAGGTAATCTTTTTGCGTGTCAGTTCCACCCAGAAAAGAGTAGTGAAACAGGCTTAAGAATACTTAAAAATTTTGCTGAATTATAGAATGGAGAATGTTATATGTTTACTAAAAGAATTATACCATGCCTTGACTGCAAAGATGGACGAGTTGTAAAAGGTACTAATTTTGTTGATTTAAAGGATGCTGGAGACCCAGTTGAAGTTGCTGCAATGTATGACAAATCAGGAGCTGATGAGCTTGTATTTCTTGATATAACAGCTTCAAGTGACGGAAGAAATACAACTGTTGATTTAGTAAGAAAAGTTGCTGAAAAAGTATTTATTCCATTCACTGTAGGCGGAGGAATACGAACAGTAGATGATTTTAAGGTGCTTTTAAGAGAAGGTGCTGATAAGATATCTATTAATTCAGCGGCAATTATGGATCCAACACTTATATCAAGGGCGGCTGATAAGTTCGGCAGTCAATGTGTGGTTGTTGCAATAGATGCCAAAAGACAGGAAGATGGTCATTGGAGCATTTATAAGAATGGTGGAAGAGTTGATATGAATATTGATGCTGTTGAGTGGGCTGTTAAGGCAGAACAGCTTGGAGCAGGAGAGATACTTCTTACAAGTATGGACTGTGATGGTACTAAAGCAGGATACGATATTGAACTTACAAGAGAGGTTGCCTCTAATGTATCAATTCCAGTTATAGCCTCAGGCGGGGCTGGCAATATGGAGCATTTTTATGATGCCTTTACAGAAGGTATGGCAGATGCTGCATTAGCTGCTTCCTTATTCCATTATAAAGAGATGGAGATAAATGATTTAAAGCAGTATTTATCTGATAAGGGAATACCTATAAGATTAGTTAAGTAGATATTGGAGGGTGTTATTATGTCAATGATAACTAATGATTGGAAAGATGCTTTAAGTGATGAATTTAAGAAAGATTATTACAAAAAGTTGTATACATTTGTAAAAGACGAATATAGCAGATGTGTTGTCTATCCTCCAGCAGACGATATTTTTAATGCATTTCATTTTACACCTTTAAAAGATGTTAAAGTGCTCATATTAGGACAAGACCCATATCACGAGGTAAATCAGGCACATGGACTTAGTTTTTCGGTTCTTCCGGGTAATCCTATTCCTAAGTCACTACAGAATATATATAAAGAATTACACGATGACTGTGGCTGTTATTATCCTAATAATGGCTACCTTAAAAAATGGGCTGATCAAGGCGTACTATTGTTAAATACAGTATTAACAGTAAGGGCTCATAATGCTAATTCACATCAGGGAATGGGCTGGGAACAGTTCACTGATTCAGTTATCAATGCGGTTAATATGCAGGACAGACCGATAGTATATATGCTCTGGGGTTCACCAGCACAGAGAAAGATACCTATGCTTACCAATCCTAAGCATCTTATATTAAAGTGTCCACACCCTAGTCCTTTATCAGCATATAGAGGATTTTTTGGATGCAGGCATTTCAGCCAATGTAACGAATTCCTTGAAAGCCATGGAGTTGAGCCTATTGACTGGCAGATAGAGAATATCTGATATTATGAATATTTTAAAATAAATAAAAAGCAGCGTTGATTGACAACCTTTAATAGTAGATTGTCAATCAACGCTGCTTTTTGCTTAGGAAATAAAACTACGGAAGAAATGTCTATTCATCAAAATCTTCTTCTGAACCTGCAACAGCTCCTATTACAGCAATAATTACTACAACTGCAAATATAGCAACTGCAACACCGATAATTGGTCCTAAAAATAATAAAAAGTTCATATTACCGACCTCCATTTATTAGTATTATACACTTGAAATTATTTAATTTCAATATATTGAAATTAAATATTTCAGCATATTTATTATATACAGATGTTTCTATAACACATATGTATACAATAAATATGCAACACTCAGCCTTTTATATAAGTTCACGGTAATAAATCTGATTTAGCAGACATCAGACATTAAAGGTTCTTGTTAGCAGTAGCAAGCATAAGCTTAATTCTGTTAAGCTGGTTAACTTCTGATGCACCTGGGTCATAATCCACGGCGATTATGTTAGCTTCAGGAAATGCTGCACGTAATTCTTTGATTACGCCCTTACCAACAATGTGGTTAGGAAGGCAGGCAAATGGCTGACAGCATACAATATTCCCAGCACCGTTATGAATAAGCTCAATCATTTCTCCAGTAAGAAGCCAGCCTTCACCAGTCTGGTTACCAAGTGACACAAGGTCTTTGGCAAGAGCAGCAGTTTCTTTAATTGAAGATGGAGCATCAAACCTCTTGCTCTGTGCTAATGCTTCGTTACCAGCTTTTCTGAACCACTCAAGCAATTTAATTACCACGTTATTGATAAATGCTGACTTAGATGAAGCACCAAGGTACTTGTGTTTGAAGTTAGCATTTTCTGCACAATAAAGAAGAAATCCCATAAGATCTGGAACAACAGCTTCAGCACCTTCAGCTTCCAATAAATCTACAAGATAATTGTTAGCGGCTGGAAGAAATTTAACAAGAATTTCTCCAACAACACCAACTCTAGGTTTTTTAATATCAAGAAGTTCAATATTATCAAAATCGTGAACTATATCACGCAGATTTTTATTGAAGTCTTTCATTCTTACTTTATCAGAAGTAAGCTGCTTTATACATATCTCTTTCCAATGTTCGTGAAGTGCGTTAACAGAGCCTTTTTCCTTCTCATAAGGTCTTGTTCTGTATACAACATTCATAAATACATCACCGTATTCAATAGCCATCATAGCTTTCTTTAACATAGGCAGATCATACTTAAAGCCTGAGTTAGACTCTAGTCCCTGTGCACTTAAAGAAATAACTGGTATGTATGCAAGATTAGCTTTCTCAAGAGCACGTCTTATAAATCCAATATAGTTAGAAGCACGACAGCCACCACCAGTCTGCGTAATTATAATGGCAGTCTTGCTTAAATCATATTTACCGGAAAGAACCGCGTTCATAATCTGTCCGACAACCATTAAAGAAGGGTAGCAGGCATCATTATTAACATATTTAAGTCCCATATCTACAGACGATTTATTATCATTGGCAAGAACTTCGAAGTTATATCCACACGAATTAAGAGCAGGTTCAAGCAGGTCAAAATGTATTGGTGACATCTGAGGGCAGAGAATAGTGTAATTCTTTCTCATCTCAGGTGTGAATTCAACACGCTTGTATGCACTTGAAACTAACTGTCGCTGGTAATTTTTCTTGTCCCTTACTTTAAGTGCAGCAATAAGTGATCTGACACGTATTCTTGCAGCACCAAGGTTATTAACCTCATCAATTTTAAGAACTGTATATATTTTGCCAGACTTAGTAAGAATATCATTAACGGCATCTGTAGTAACTGCATCAAGTCCACAGCCGAATGAATTAAGCTGTATAAGATCAAGATTATCCTGAGTCTTGACATAGCTTGCTGCGGCATACAGACGTGAGTGGTACATCCACTGGTCCATAACAATAAGTGGTCTTTCAACATTGCCAAGGTGGGCAACGCTGTCCTCAGTAAGAACGGCTATTCCATATGAGTTAATAAGTTCTGGAATACCATGGTTAATCTCGGGGTCAATATGGTAAGGTCTTCCAGCGAGTACAATACCACGTTTGTTATTTTCTTTAAGGTATTTAATAACTTCTTCACCTTTATTATGCATATCAGTTCTTGACTGCATCAGTTCTTCCCACGCATCGTGAACAGCAGCCTTGATTTCTGGTGCGGGAATTAAAGGAAATTCTGCTTTAAGTCGTTTGGCAAGAATTTCTTCACTTTCAAATGAGAGGAAAGGATTTCTGAAATCTATATTTTCTGTCTTTAATTCTTCAACGTTGTTCTTAATATTTTCTGCATAAGAAGTTACAATAGGGCAGTTATAGTGGTTATTAGTGTTATCAATCTCTTTATGTTCATAAGGAACACAAGGGTAGAATATGAATTTAATACCTTTCTTGATAAGCCAGCTTATATGTCCGTGTGCAAGCTTGGCTGGGTAACACTCAGACTCAGAAGGTATTGATTCAATACCTAATTCATAAATCTTTCTTGTGGATTGAGGCGAAAGAACTACACGGTATCCAAGCTTAGTAAAGAATGTGAACCAGAAAGGATAGTTCTCATACATATTAAGTACTCTAGGAATACCAACAGTTCCACGCACTGCAAGGTCAGCGGATAATGGTTCATAATCAAAAAGTCTATGGAATTTATAATCAAAAAGGTTAGGAAGATGTTCTTTATTTCGTTCTTTTCCAAGACCTCTTTCACATCTGTTACCAGTTATAAACTGCCTGCCACCAGAGAACTTATTAATAGTAAGGTGACAACTGTTAGTACAACCCTTACATCTTGTAAGTGTTGTTTCATATGTAAGACGGTTGATCTTATCTATTGAAAGCATTGATGATTCAGATATGCCGTCATATCTTTCCCTTGCGATAAGAGCAGCTCCGAATGCTCCCATAATACCAGCAATATCAGGTCTTATGGCATCAACACCTGTAATCTTTTCAAAACTTCTTAATACTGCATCATTATAGAAAGTACCACCCTGTACAACAATGTGCTTTCCAAGGTCGTTAGGGTCAGCAATCTTAATAACTTTATATAAAGCATTTTTGATAACTGAATAAGCAAGACCGGCAGAAATATCAGCGACTTCCGCACCTTCTTTCTGAGCCTGCTTGACTTTAGAGTTCATAAATACTGTACATCTTGTACCTAAATCAATAGGGTGCTCGGCAAAAAGTGCAGCTTTGGCAAAGTCCTGAACAGAGTAGTTAAGCGACTTTGCAAATGTTTCGATAAATGAACCACATCCTGAAGAACAGGCTTCATTAAGCTGGACAGAATCAACTGTCTGGTTCTTTATTTTAATACACTTCATATCCTGTCCGCCGATATCTATAATACAGTCAACCTCAGGGTCAAAGAATGCAGCAGCATAGAAGTGGGACACAGTTTCAACTTCACCTTCATCAAGCATAAGTGCTGACTTGATAAGAGCCTCACCATAACCTGTTGAACAGGCCTGCACAATCTTAGCCTTAGGTGAAAGCTTTGTATAAATGTCTTTAACAGCCTTGATTGTAGTATCAAGAGGAGAGCCGTTGTTGCTTGAGTAAAATGAGTATAATAAATTACCATCTTCATCTACTAAAGCAGCTTTAGTTGTTGTAGAGCCTGCATCAATACCAAGGTAGCAGTTACCTTCATAAGTGCTTATATCAGCAGTCTTTACATGATGTGCATTATGTCTTTTAGTGAAATCATCATAAGCTAACTGATTGGCAAAAAGTGGTTCCATACGTTCAACTTCAAATTCAAGCTTGATTTTGCCTGAAAGTCTTTTGATAATATCTGCAACATTTACACATACATTTTCATCATAATTCATAGCAGAGCCAACTGCCGCAAACAAATGAGAGTGGTCAGGTGCTATAACCTGTTCAGGTGTTAAGCTTAATGTGCGGATAAATGCCTGCTTAAGTTCTGATAAGAAATGAAGCGGACCACCAAGAAATGCCACATTGCCACGGATAGGCTTGCCACACGCAAGACCAGAGATTGTCTGGTTGACAACAGCCTGAAAAATAGAAGCTGATAAATCTTCCTTAGTAGCACCCTCGTTAATTAGAGGCTGTATGTCTGATTTGGCAAATACACCACATCTTGCGGCAATAGGGTATATTGACTTGTAATTCTTGGCGTACTCATTAAGACCAGAAGCATCTGTCTGTAAAAGTGAAGCCATCTGGTCGATGAAAGAACCTGTACCACCTGCACATATACCATTCATACGCTGGTCGATACCATTAGTAAAATATATAATCTTGGCATCTTCACCACCAAGTTCTATTGCAACATCACACTGAGGTGCATAATCCTGAAGTGCTGTAGATACAGCGACAACTTCCTGTGTAAATGGTACTTCAAGATGCTTGGCAAGTGTAAGTCCGCCAGAACCTGTGATAACAGGGTATATTTCAAATTCACCTAACTGAGCGACAGCCTTTTCAAGAAGAGATTGTAAGGTCTCCTGAATATTAGCAAAATGTCTTTCGTAGTCAGAAAATAAAATATTATTATTATCATCAAGAATAGCGATCTTTACTGTTGTAGAGCCAATATCAATACCTAATCTGTATTTGTTCATAGTCATTACGGCAGAGCCGACCTCCTTGTTAATTATATCGTGTCGAAAAATATATAATAAAATCGAAAAGTTACAATCCGACATATTATATAAGAAATGACACAGAAATTCAACACTTGTTAGAACATTGTTTATATAAAATTAATAATACTATTGTTATTATATAATTGACAAACATAGGTTTTGTTTTTATACTTTTATTATTAAATCACTTTAAATATACATAATTTAATAATGTGGGAATTATTCCTGCGGAAATGAGGAGTTTAATGGATTGGTTTCAGAAACTAGAAAGAAAGTATTCTAAATATGCAATACAGAATTTAATGATGTATATTATTGTATTATATGCTATAGGCTTTGTATTCGAGGTGTTTGCACCTGGGGTTTACAGCACATATCTTTCATTGGATTTTGCATATATATTTAAGGGACAGATATGGCGGCTTGTAACATTTATTATACAGCCACCATCAACAAGTATAATATTTGTATTCTTTTCACTTTATTTCTATTATCTTATAGGAACAGTGTTAGAGAATATATGGGGGTCATTTAAGTTTAATGTGTATTTCTTCTCTGGAGTAATACTTAATATAATTGCGGCTCTTATAATATATCTTATATTTGGCATAAGTTTTAATATGAGCACACATTATATTAACCTTGCTTTATTTATGGCTTTTGCTATGGAACAGCCGGATATGGAAGTATTGTTGTTCTTTGTAATACCTATTAAGATTAAATGGATGGCACTTCTTGACGGAATAGTATTTGCAATAATTATTCTTGGAGGCTTTATTGTTCCAACAATTGCGGTAAGCGGAGTGAACTTTGGCTGGACTATGTGGAAAGGTTTATACAATGCAGGACTTCTGTCAGGAAGCGGAATGGGATGTTATGCCAATGCGATTGCAGCTTTAGTGTCTATGCTTAACTTTATAATATTCATTACAGTGTCTAAGAGAAGACCTTTTAAGACTTCCACACAGAAGAATTATAATAAGGCTATGCATACAGCAGGAAAAGCACAGAAGAATAATGGCAGCAGACAGAGCTTTAATGAAACATTTTATAATGCCAATAGTGAAAAGACAACATGGCAGGGGGCTAATAAGCCATATAGACCTGCTAATGGAACACCTAAGCACAAATGTGCTGTGTGTGGAAGAACGGAATTAGACGATGAAAATCTTGTGTTCAGATTCTGCTCAAAATGTGCTGGCAATTATGAATATTGTAATGATCATTTATATACACATATTCATATTGGCAAAACTCAATAATATATGGTAATATGATGGTATATATTATTAATAACACTTAATTATCATAACAATTTCAGAATGGGTATTGCTATTTTATGTGTTATTAAGTATAATTTGTTGGATTGTTTTGAATTTAATTTATTTTATTTACTTGGAGGTTATAATGAAAAAGACTAAGGTTATATGTACTATGGGTCCTAACACTAATGATAGAGAGCTTATTAAGCAGCTTGCACTTAGTGGTATGGATATTGCAAGATTTAATTTCTCACATGGTGACCATGAAGAACAGGCAGGCCGTTTTGCATTAGTTAAGAGCGTAAGGGAAGAGATTAACAAGCCTATAGCTACACTTCTTGATACAAAAGGACCAGAAATCAGAACTGGTGTGCTTAAGGATGACAAGAAGGTTACACTTAAGGAAGGTCAGAAGTTCACACTTACAACAAGAGATATTGTAGGTGATGATACTATTGATATGATTACTTATGCAGGTCTTCCAGCAGATGTAGCTAATGGTAATACTATTCTTATTGATGATGGTCTTATCGAGCTTAGAGTACGTTTCGGCGTTGTTGATGAGCATCACCACGCTGTCGATGAGCTGGGGGATCACCACGCTGAACATCAGATACAGCAGCAGCAGCACAATGGCCCAGGTCAGCAGAATGCTGACGGCCCGCAGCCACCCGGCGGCGTGGGGGATGGTCTTCCCTTCCAGCCCCTTGATCCGGTGCAGGCCCGAAAGAATGAGCTTTTCAAACCAGTTGACGATGGGGGCCAGCAGATAGGCCATCACCAGGCCCACCAGCACCGGCGACAGAATGGACGCCAGCTTGGACAGCAGCCGCTGCAGTGCGCCGCTCATATAGAACGTGTCGTAAAACACCAGAATGGCGCAGACGGTGAGAAAGATCGTCAGACCCCATTTCAGGTAGCCGCTCTTACCCTTCATATTGTTTTCTCCTTTGTTGGCCCGGTCGGGCCTGACTTACTACTTTACATGATAGCGTAAAAGGCCGTGGTTTGCAATGCCGGGGACGTGAACGTTTTGTTAAAAATCGGCATCCCAGGGAAAAAGCGCCGGGACGGGGGTCCGCGTCCCGGCCTGTCCCGGGGAAAAATCGGGACAAAACCCGGTTTTTGCGGGATGTCCCGCCGGAAACCGGGACAATTTTGGCCAAAACCGGCGGAAATCCAAAATTTATTCTTTACAACCGGCGCATTTTGTGCTATCGTATCAGAGTACGCTGTGTGCGTGCCATGCCCCTTGCCTTAGTCCCGTGGATGCTCTGCCTGTCCCGGCACTCAGGATGCGGGCGCAATAAAAGAAAGGTGGAAACACAACTATGATGCTGAAAGATCAGAAGACCTCCATCATCGAGGCCAACCGCACCCACGAGACCGACACCGGTTCCCCCGAGGTCCAGGTCGCTATCCTCACCGAGCGCATCAACCAGCTCACCGCGCACCTGAAGGTTCATCCCCATGACTTCCACAGCCGCCGCGGCATGCAGATGATGATCGGTAAGCGCCGCCGTCTGCTGGACTATCTGGCCAAGAAGGACATCGAGCGTTATCGTGCCCTGATCGCCAAGCTGGGCCTGCGTAAG
>OGZW01003931.1_pt1 | contig 10687 bp, 8 predicted proteins | sample 1577001 | NCBI WGS metagenome assembly OGZW01 (sample SAMEA3541519, study PRJEB24748) | human gut metagenome | biome: human gut; feature: human-associated habitat; material: faeces | place: China | collected 2012
CGCCATTTTATGAGCAAAAATGAGCTGCGAAGCAGCGGAGAGCGTCGAAGACGCGGTTTTGCGAATGGCGCGAGTGAACTGTAACAGCTTTCAAGGAAAGCTGCAAAGCAGCGTTCTTTAACGGTACACGATTTCCCGCTGGATCAGGAAGCTGATAAAGAACAGGAATACGTCCACCAGGATCTTAACTGCCACCTCCGAGCCACCCAGAACGCCATACAGCAGGCTGACCAGTCCGGCGCTTGCCAACATCTGCACGACTGCGAGCACAAAATAGCGCACCGCCGATTTCCACATTGCGCCGCTGCTTTTAAACACAACCCTGTAATTCAGGAAAAAGTTGTAGCCCGCCGACACCACGCGCGCAAGCACGGTCGAAACCACAATATAGCTGACAGCCTCCGGCATTCTTTCTTTCGTCAGGCTGCAAAACAGCGCAAACAGCACCAGATCGATGATGCACGATGACAGGGAAGAAAACAAAAATTTTGCAAATACCAGATAAATCCGAGCTGAATCCAGCAGCGGGTTGAAATGGCTGCCTTTGTTATCGTTTAAGTAAACCGTTTCAATTGGCACTTCGCGAATGCCGACCTTTTGCTCTCCTGCCTCCAGAAGCATGTAGGTTTCAAACTCGAACCGCTCGCCCTTGACGTTCATCAGATGGCGCATAAACGCAGCCGGAATGCCGCGCAGCCCGGTCTGGGTATCCGATACCGCCACGCCGCAAAGGTATTTGAGCACCTGACGTGTGATTTTGTTGCCCCATTCCGATTTTGCCGGGACGTTGTCCTGATCGAAATTCCGGCAGCCCAAAATCAGCTTTTCCGGCTCTTTTTCCATCGCTTCCATACATTTCTGAATACAGGCGGGCGTATGTTGTCCGTCCGAATCCGCGGTAATCGCTCCGATCGCCTCCGGGTATCTGTTTAAAACTTCATTAAAAGCAGTTTTTAATGCACGCCCCTTCCCCAGGTTCACCGCATGAGTCAAAACAATTGCGCCGAGCTGTTTTGCCTGTTCAAACAGGTTCCGATACTCGTTTCCGCTTCCGTCATCCACCACGACGATTCTCTCGATTCCAGATTCCTGCAGCGTCTGCAGCAGGCGGATCATTTTTTCATCCGGTTCATAAGCCGGTATAATGACCGGTATCCGTTTCTCCATTGTATTCTCCATTCCAATGTTTTCCTTGCGCTATTTCTGTATACCCTTACTTCTGGTGTTATCCAACGCCGTTTGATTCCTTTTATGGCTGTCCCTGTCGGCTTTCTTCCGCTCTTTCCAGTGTCAATGTCCCATCGTTCATTTGAATTCGATACAACGTTTTCCACGCAAATTCCTCTGTATAAGGCGCAAACAGCTCTTTTAACGCTTCATCCGTTTCATCTGCATATAAGTAGCCCGCATGGGAAGCCTGCACCAGCTCCCACACCTGTCCGGACGTGGTGTCTTCTCCGATTCCGCCAAACAGCACCGACACCGGAGACGCCTCAAACGAAATGTAGGTATTTCTGACCCACTGCGCCGCATCCTGCGCATTTTTCAGATACAGCACCCGCATCCCGCTGTCCACGTCCTGTTTGGACATTTTTTCCAGAAATTCTTCCGACGCTTCCGTGATCATGTTCGACCGTGCCTGCAAATCGTCGTCTAAGCGCTGCCGGTAACCGATCATCCCATCGTAGACAGCGCCCCAGTTTGCGCACAACAATACGGCTGCAGCCAGCGCTGCATAGGGCGAAATTTTTCCCCACAGCCTCGGACTGCGTTCCAGAAAAATCCCGAACAGCAGATACAACGTTCCAACTGTAAACGGTGCACTGTAGCGTTCGATCGACGCAATCATCCCGGTTGCTTCCAGATACTGGGTTTCCGTCGCAAAAATCGTCAGATGACTCACAAGGTTGATGCCGTAAAAAACAATTCCCGTCAGCGGCACATACACAAACAGGAAATTCCGCTCCGTTTTGGTCAGAAGCTTCCTGCGGTACAGCCATGCGATTCCGATCAGAAAAATCACAAACAGGGCAAGCGCCGATACACCGATCCAAGAAAATCCATCCCGATGCAGCGCCCGTGCTGCAAATGCTTCTGCATACGCATGCAGCAGCTTCTGTACCGTTCCTTCAAGCAGGATCGGCAGGTTGCCCGACGCCATCGAAACCGCCGCCCCGGTCAGTTTTGCCACCCGCTTCATGAGCAGACAAAACAGCATCCAACTTCCTCCGCTGACGGCTGGAAGTGCTGTGATGCAAAGCAGCTGCCGTATTTCTTTCTTTTTGTCCGCTGCGCCATGCAGCCGCCAGAACCAGACAAAGACGAGGGCGAACGCCGCCCACAAAAATCCAACGGACTTTACGAGCACCAGAACGCCGAGATACAGGGCGATCCGCAGGTTGGAGAAGGTGCGGGAACGGGAAGCTGCATCAGCAATGTCTGCGGTAGCAGTGTCTGCACCAGGCGCAGCCCGATCTTCGAGACAGCTCATCAGTATCACACCGTAGATCATCGCCATCACCAGGTCGGCGCACATTCCTCCGAGGTAAAACGTCTCTGTCATACTCGGAAACGCTGCCAGGCAGACCACAAGCACAACGGTCCAGAAAAGCTGCTTCACCGTCCGTCTGTCAGTCTGCAGCGCTTCGTCCAGCCTGCTAAGCAGTGGCGTCAGAAAAACAAACACGCCGAAATAGTATCCGGCAAACATCAGCCCCTCAGAAAAGCCGTCCGGCTTTAAATGAACAAACCACCATTTGAGCAGCTGGATTCCCGGCGGGTAATCGCCAAACTCCGAAGCTGCATTCGTATATTTCGCTGCAAAGCCATCCAGCGCATACAATGCCTTGACGTCCGTTGCCCAGAAATTCAAGTCATCCCACCACGTTGCAATTTTATTTCCGGTCAGAAGCACTGCACCGGTCAGCAACACCATGGCAGCAATCGCAGACGGCGCAAAGAACAGCTCCCGCAGCTGTGCAAACAGCTTTTTCTTCTTTTCTCCGGATAAAAACAGAACTCTCAAAACTGCTCCCACCACAATCGCTGTGCTGAAATAATCGATCCAGGACAGCCACCGGAAAAATGCGAGCACATATAATATTAAAATCAGAATACAGGTTGCCAACGGCAGGACAGCCGTCAGCTGCTTTTCAAATCTAAGCGCCAGCAGGCAGGCGATCATCAAAAAAGCAGCGAGCAAAACAACAGCCATGTTCTTTCTCCTTCTTCTTTCGTGTCTGTTACATCTTAGCATAATACAGGATGACGGGCAACTGCAGAAGTGCTGCGCAGTGCGCCTTGCGGCATAACGTACATCGCCGTAAAGCGCACTGCAAAATCGGGCGGAAGCTTTCGCTCCCGCCCGGTTTTGGTTTGCTGATTCAAATTTGTCAATGGCTCTGTCCAGATTTATACTTCCGGCTCAATCAGCCCGTAGGTATTGCCTTTTCTTCTGTAAACAACATTTACCTGATCCGTCTCTGCATTGCAGAATACATAAAAGCTGTGTCCTAAAAGCTCCATCTGTACGCAGGCATCCTCCGGATACATCGGTTTGATATCGAACTTCTTGGTTCTGACGATTTTAACCTCTTCCTCCTCTTCTTCATCCGCTTCCAGGTAATCAGGCTGGAAACTTGCAGCCGCCTGCTGCTGTGCGATCAGCTTCGTCTTGTATCTTCTGAGCTGTCTCTCGATAATTTCCTCTACCAGATCAATCGATACATACATATCGCTGCTGGTCTGCTCCGACCGGATAATGTTTCCTTTCATCGGGATGGTCACTTCAATTTTCTGTCTGTCCTTTTCCACACTTAATGTTACATAGATTTCCGTATCCGCTGTAAAATACCGCTCCAGCTTACCGAGCTTTGCTTCTACTGCACTGCGCAGACCGGGTGTAACGTCAATGTTCTTTCCGCTGATAATCATCTTCATAAAATCATCATCCCTTCTGGTCCATAATTAGGATATTGCAAGAGCTTTCTTTCTCTATCCTTATTCAGATTATACCATAAGTCCTCGTCCCAGGCAATATTTTCTGAGCATTTTAAACAATTGTCTTTTTTTTCTGACAATTATATTTCTTTTCAGACTGCCGACAAAAACTGGATTGCTGTGATAACTTCACAAAACAACTGTTTGTTTTGGACATTCCGTATTCCACAGGATTCGGTTTTTTCGTCTGTGGATAATGTGGATAAAATAGTGTATAACTTAATTTCCCGCATTTTTCGCCTTTTTTCGATGTGGATAACTATGTGAGTTTTCATTTTTGTTATTTCGCACATTTTTGTTTCTTCTTGTGCATTTTAACAAATCCGGCTCCTGAAATTCCATTGCTGCTTTTTATCAATATCAGACAATTTCCGTGTTTTGAAACAATGGGCAGATTTTCGCTTTCTCCCTGTGAAAAAGAATGTGCCTTGGCACATTCCCGCGCCGAGGCGCGGTTGCTTCAGCAACCATCTACCACTGCGCCGAGTGCGCATCCTCGCGGAGTGTTTATTATCGTATGGAAACGAAGTTTCCAATACGATGAGAAAACCGCCGTACATTCCTGCACAGCGGTTTATCTGTTTCTTATTTTATTTTGCGTATTTGCTGCAGCCGTCTTAGAAAATACGTCTGATCGCCACAGGTGTTCTATAGCTTGCGTTCGAAATCTTGATACCGGTTGCTTCCGTGCTGGCATGGACGATCTGTCCGCCACCGATATAAATCGCAACATGTCCGGAATAGCAAACCAAATCACCGGGCTGCGCGTTTGCCAGACTTCCTACGTTATAACCGACATAACGGTCGGAAGTGGAGGAATGCGGCAGGGATACGCCGAAATTCTTATAAACGCTCATAACAAAACCGGAGCAGTCCGCACCGTTTGTCAGACTTGTCCCACCGTATACATAGGGATTACCGACAAACTGTACCGCATAGTTTGCAACGGACTGTCCCAAGCCGGAACCAGAAGATGAAACAGTCGCCTGCTGAGAAGCAGTGGATTCGGAAGAAGTACTCTTATCCGTTATCTCGGCATTCTTCCCTTCCTTTGCTTTTTCCTTCGCTTTCATGCGCTCTTCCGCTGCCTGCGCGGCTTTCTTTGCGTCTTCTCTTGCCTTTTCTTCTTCGGCAATTCTGGCTTTCTCTTCTTCGATGGATTCTGCGGTCACATACTCTGTTGCAACTACGACATAATCCTCGGAAACCCAGCCATCACCTTCCTCAATGCTGACTTTGACGAAACCGTTTTCTTCATCCAGAACGGAAAGCTCTTCGCCTCCGGGAACCAGACCAATAACGCTCGCTTCCAGGCTCGCATCGCTTCTGACCTTCAGGGTCTCGGTGTTGACAGTCGCCATCTTCTGACCGACTTCATCTGCGATCTTTTCCGCCTCGTCTCCGGTCTTGAAATACTCCGCCTTCACATAACCTTCTACGCTGCCGGATTTTACCTGATACCAGTCGCCGTCCTTTGCAACCAGCGTGCCGACAGAATTGTTATACAGCTTACCGACGATTTCGCCATCCGTGCTGGCGGTGCTGCGGATATTTACATAATCGTTGACCTGCGCGATGATCAGAACGTCCTGTTCCTTTTCACGCTCTTCATCGGAGATCTTCGTCTCAGGCTCTTTTAATACCGGCTCTACCGCTTCGATAATCTCCGTCTCAGCTGTGCTTTCTGCCTCCACTGCAGCCTCTGCTTCTGTCGCAGATTCTGCGACTGTCTGTGTTACAGATGCCTTGGTGTCGCTGGATGCAACCGGCTCTGCCGGCTCTTTTTCTTCTTTTCTCTTTTTAATTTCTTCGCGAATCTGCGATACCGAAACACCGTCATTTAATACCAGACCAACGCCTGCTGCCGGCAGGACTGCTGATATCGCAGACTTTGCGGATACCGTCGCTGTATTTAGTTCTGCAGCAGGCATGTTTCCGGTAACTAATACTGCCATCGCCATAGCCGCTGCTGTCATTTTAATCTTATGATAATGCATGGATTACTCCCGATTCTCAAAATTGTTACATTTGTTACAAAATTATTAAATTCGAAATATACTATAGCACTCCATGCCATTTTTGTCAATTCCTGCAGATCGCAATCTGACGGAAATACTGTGACAAATTTATGAATTTTTTATGACTTCATACAGCCAAAGCATCTTTAGCTGCTCCGGCGACCAGCAGTTTTCCCTTTGGACGCTGTTTTTTTACCGTGTCTGGAAATATTCCTGCACAGAGTTGACCGCATTTGCCCCGTCTGCAACCGCCGTCACGATCTGACGCAGCTTTTTCGTCCGCACATCCCCGACTGCAAAAATGCCCGGCACGCTCGTGCAGCAGTCCTCTCCCGCACAGATATAGCCTGCCTCGTCCGTTTTTACAAGGCTCTTGAAGCTCTCGGACACCGGCTGAATCCCGACCGCAATAAAGATTCCGTCCGCCGCGACAAAACGCTCTTCTTTTGTCTGTGTATCCAAAAGCTGCACGCCGGTCACGAACGCTTCTCCCGTGATTTCCTCTACAGCTGCGTTCCAGACCAGCTCCACATTCGGCAGGGTAAACAGCTTTTCCTGCAGGCTCTTTGCCGCACGCAGGCTGTCCCTGCGGTGGATCAGGTAAACCTTTTCACAAAGTCCCGCCAGGAAAATCGCATCCTCCACAGCAACATCCCCGCCGCCGATCACTGCCGTCACTTTCTTCTTATAAAAAGCGCCGTCACAGGTCGCACAATAGGAAATACCTCTGCCAGCCAGCCGTTTTTCCCCGGGCACGCCAAGCTTTTTGTGCTCCGCACCGGCTGCGATGATGACCGCCTTTGCCGTAAACTCCCCAGCCGACGTCAGAACCTTTTTGCAGTCCGGCAAATTTTTGATTCCGGTCACATCCGCTTCCACAAATTCCGTACCGAGTCTGTCCGCATGCTCCCGAAATTGCATGCCGAGGTCAAAGCCGTTGATACCGGGAAGCCCCAGATAGTTATCCACCTCACAGGTATTTAACACCTGACCGCCGCTCATGGGATTTTTTTCAAGCACGAGCGTGGAATATCCCGCCCGTTTTCCATATATTGCCGCCCCGAGCCCCGCAGGACCGGAACCGATAATGATTAAATCGTACATAATTCCTCCATTCTGCAGACAACGCTTGCACCATTGGAATCATACCTGTTTTCCTGTGCGCCTCCTGCCTTTCCAAAAGTATACGCAAAATCCGGCGTTTTCACAAGTGACAACGCAAGAAATCTGTGCTACGCTGATCCTAGTATTACAGTTTCCTCGCGCCATGAAAGCTACGTGTAAACTGTAACATCACAGTAGTGCCAGGTGTCAGAAAACGCCTGCGGAATGGAGATTTTTTATGTACTCTGATCTTACCCCTATTTTTCCGGTGGAAAGCTCCTCCCGCCCCATCGCGCTGATCACCGGCGCGTCCCGCGGTATCGGAAAAGCAATCGCCGAAACCTTTGCGCAGGCAGGCTATGACCTGATTTTAACCTGCCGCCAGAACCGGGAAAAGCTGGAAACACTCTGTAAAAGCCTTTCCGAAGCTTATTCAATCCAGGCAGCCGCTTTTATCGGCGACCTCGGCGACTATGAAACGGTAAGGGAACTTTTTGCCCCGATCCGCCGTCTCAATCTTTTAGTCAACAATGCCGGAATTTCCCATATCGGACTTTTAACGGACATGTCCCCTGACCAATGGCACAGAGTTATGTCAACCAATCTGGACGCCTGCTTTTATACCTGTAAGCTCGCCGTTCCACTCATGCTGCACCGCCACTCCGGGCGGATTTTAAATATCTCCTCCGTCTGGGGCAATGTCGGCGCTTCCATGGAAACCGCCTACTCCGCCTCCAAAGGTGCAGTCAACAGTCTGACCCGCGCACTGGCAAAGGAGCTTGCGCCCAGTAATATTGCGGTAAACGCCATTGCCTGCGGCGTCATCGACACCGACATGAACCGCTGTTTTTCTGAAGAGGAACTGCAGGCACTGATCGAAGAGATCCCCGCAGACCGCTTGGGACAGCCTGAGGAAGTCGGACTGCTTGCGTTAAAGCTTGCAGAATCGCCCCTTTACTTAACCGGGCAGATTATCACAATGGACGGCGGATTTTTATAATCCGCCGTCCATTGTATTATTCATGACAACAGAATGCTCGCAGAGCGTACATTCTATTGTTTTCTCCCCATTCCCTTCGGGAAGTTTACCTGATTCTTTTGTTCCTGCATCCGCTGTCTCTTGTTCATAATCCGTTTTAAGAAATAGATGATATAAGCAGTCTGAAGGTAATTGATCTCCATATTCCAGCCGATTCCCCCAAAGAAAAGGACTTCCGAAATCCCATACAGGACGATCAGCACCATCGGAATATAGATGCCCCATTTGCCAAAGTAGTTTGAATGCCAGCCAACGACACCCATAAAGACCTGATTGACGAACATAACCAAAATAACCATGGCGTTGCCTTTTGCCGGATCGGGCAGCTGCATCAAAATCAGCGGCACCAGATAAAAGAGAAGGGTCCCCCCCGCACTGAAGCACGCCAGCCGAATCCATTTTGCCTTGCTCAATTGTTTCATAACGTATATTTCTCCTTAATTTTCCACAAGCCAGTCGCGCTATCCTGCGCGCTCAGCGCCCCTGCGATACGCTTTTTCGTCCGTCGATGCGCACCGCACCCACGGCGAGCTACGCTGCAGCGTCAGGACTGCAGTGCTTTCAGCTCGTAGAAATATCCTTTCTTTTCCATCAGCTCGTCGTAGCTGCCGACTTCGACAATCTTACCGTCCCGCATCGCAACGATCCTGTCCGCATTGCGGATCGTGGAAAGTCTGTGTGCCACCAGGAAGGTCGTACAGTTTTTCATCATGTTGCTGGTCGCTTCCTGAACTTTTTTCTCGGAGGCAGAATCCAGCGCGCTCGTGGCTTCATCGAATACGATGATCTTCGGCTTACGAATCAGTGCCCTGGCGATGGAAATTCTCTGACGCTGACCGCCGGAAAGCTTATCCCCGTGTTCTCCCAGCTGCGTATAGATGCCATCCGGAAGCTTTTCGATCATATCCTCCAGTCCGACATCCTTTATGACCTCCATCACTTCCTTTTCCGTCACACGTTCCAGACCGTAAGCGATATTGTCCAGAATCGTTCCGGAAAACAGGATTGTATTTTGCGGCACGACAGCGATCTGATGACGATATTCATTGATATCCAGATTGACCATATTGATGCCGTCGATCAGGATCTTTCCGCTGACCGGAGGGATAAAGCCGATCAGCAGGTTCAGAACCGTAGATTTTCCGGCACCCGATTCTCCCACCAGCGCAATGCTCTCCCCAGGCTTTACATCCAGAGTGAAATCGCTCAGCGTATTTTTATCGCTGCCAGGATATTTAAAATCCACATTGACAAATTTTACTGCGCCCTTTAATTCCCCCAGCGGCACAATGGAATTGTTTTCCTCCACATGGCTGTTGCCCATGATGTCGCCGATGGACTTGACAGACTCCAAACCCTTGCTGATCTGCGGATAAATATTGATCAGCGTCGAAATCTGTCCCACCAGAGAGGTGAAGTAGGTCTGATACAGAACAACCTCGCCAACCGAAATTTTGCCTTTGACTGCCAGATACGCAGTAAAGGCAAGACAGATCATCTGGAAGGACTGGAATACAACCCAGTTGACTGCACCGAAGAGCGCATTGATCAGATCCAGATTGTAACCGCGGTCTACGATCCGGTTCAGGTAGGTATTCATCTTGCTGATTTCCACTTCCTGCAGACCATGTGCCCGCGCCACCGGAATCATTTCAAGCATTTCGGCAACTGCACCCTGCGTGTTTTCCATCTCGCTTCGAAATTCCTGGTTTTTCTCCCGGACAGGCTTTTTAAATGTCCGCATTGTCAGGACTGCAAAGGGTACGACCACAAGGAAAAACAGAAATACCATCGGACTTTTCCGCAGGGTAATGACAATGATCACGGAAATATCCAAGACAAAGAAAAACAGGGTTCTGAAAATCTGGTTCAAAAGCTCCGTAACATTTTCCACGTCTCGCATGATCTTTGATTGCAGACGTCCTGACTGTACTTCTTTGTGGAACATGATGGAGAGCTGCTGCAGCTTTCTGACCATTGCATTTCGAAGAGAGCCTTCAATTCCTCTGTTGACGCTGGCAAATGCAACCGTTGCCAGATAGTTCGTTCCTGCGTTCTGCATAATAAAGAGCAATGCAACCATCACATTCAGCAGGATGATCTCCAGGGAGCCTGCATCCGGATTCGTCGCCGCATTGATGATGTTGCTCGTTGCAATCGGAATGATCCAGATCGGAGAGCGCTGCAGGATCAGGAAAAATCCTGTTTCTACCAGCTTCTTCTGCTTCCCTTTATAAAAACTGCATAGGATTTTTATCGGATGGTCTTTGTTCGTGGAATAGGTCTGCAGATAATCCTGAAACCTTTCCAGTCCCTCTTCTGACGGTTCTCTTCTTTCCGACCAGCGCACTTTCCTGGGCTTCTCCGGTTTTGTCCCCGCCTGTTGTCCCTCCAGAGCCTTTTCTTTTTTATGGAATAACATAGTAAGCGTCCCTCCCGTTGTTTTCTTCCATAATCCTGATTTTTAAAAATGAATGTGCCTTGGCACATTCTCGCGCCGAGGCGCGGTTGCTTCAGCAACCATCTA
>OGZW01003932.1_pt1 | contig 10687 bp, 8 predicted proteins | sample 1577001 | NCBI WGS metagenome assembly OGZW01 (sample SAMEA3541519, study PRJEB24748) | human gut metagenome | biome: human gut; feature: human-associated habitat; material: faeces | place: China | collected 2012
TCAAATGTCCATGCAAGCATGGCCGCCTGACTCATTGCTGCGCGAAAATGAATCGAGTGTTCGTGACCTTCCACTCGTAAAACAAAACTAGAGGAGAGAATTTCATATGAAGAACAAGAATGTAGCATTTATGACTCAGGCAGCGATGATCGCTGCAATCTACGTGGTGCTTACTTATGTATTTGCACCATTTTCATTCGGAGAAGTACAGATACGTATTGCAGAAGCACTTACGATCCTTCCGGTATTTACACCGGCAGCGATTCCTGGACTTTTCGTTGGATGTATTGTTGGAAACATTCTCGGAGGAGCAATCCTGCCGGATATCATTTTCGGAAGCATTGCAACTTTGATCGGAGCATTTTTTACTTATCAGCTTCGTAACAAAAACCGTTTCCTTGCACCGTTACCACCGATTATTGCTAACACAGTAATCGTTCCGTTTGTACTTCGTTACGGATATGGAGTAGCACTTCCGATTCCGTTTATGATGTTGACAGTTGGTGTCGGAGAAGTTGTCGGATGTGGTGTGCTTGGATTAGTCCTTTATACTGCATTGAATCGTTATAAAAATGTAATTTTTAAAACAGCATAAGTAAAAGAAGAGCCTTTTGGAGAAAATCAGGAAACGATTCTTTTCAAGAGGCTCTTTTTGTATGTAATGCATCAGGCTGTCAGTCGAAAAAATTTATTTATGGAAAAGGTTATGGAAATTTAATATAATAAATGTATTGGGGAGAAAATTAAGAAGTTTAGGAGAAGGAAAATGAAATATAAAGTAGTTGTTGCAGATGATGAAGAAGCAATTCGCAGTAGTCTTGTGCGCAGAGTTAACTGGGAGAAAATCGGATTTGAAGTGATCGGAGAAGCGGAAAACGGTGCAGATGCACTGGAACTGGTGGAAAAGTTGGAGCCGGATCTTCTGCTTACAGATATCAAGATGCCGTTTTTGTCTGGAATTGAACTTGCAAGAGCTGTAAGAGAAGTGCGTCCGATGGTACAGATTGCATTTTTAAGTGGATTTGATGATTTTGCTTATGCTCAGCAGGCGATTCAGTATAACATTGTCAGTTATATGTTGAAGCCGATTTCAGCAAAAGAGATTGAGGAAGAGCTGATTAAAATTAAAGAAAAGATGGATCAGCGTGTAGAGGAATTTACAAAAGGAAACAAGGAAAAGCTCGACAGCCGGAAAATGGAATTTTTGCTTCCGCTTTTACTGGACAGTTTTCAAAACGAGAAAGTGCCGGAGGAAGTGCTTGTAGAGCGTGCGATTGACTGTGAGCTGCTTCGCAGGCAAAAACCGGACAATATGCAGTATGCGATGATCGTGACAGGGATTCGTGATGCAAGGGGAGAGGACCGGACGGATTATGGGAATGTAAATGCAGTGGATATGATCCTGAAAAAGTATGTTCATTCTGTAAGTTGCCGTCTGGAGGGAAGGATTGTATCCCTGATCGCGGCAACGCCGAGTGGAATGAGTAAATATTTGCATATTGCCGTGGAAGAAATCGTACAGAGTGTGGAACGTATCATGGGACTTAAGTGTCAGGTTGGAGTCAGTAGAAGCGTGAATGCGCTTGGTAAATGCAGAGAGAGTTATCTGGAAGCCATGAATGCCCTCAGTTATTCGAGAAAAGATAAAAGTAGCGTATATTTTATTTCGGATGCAGAGCACGGAGATACCTTGGTTCAAGATGAAATCGAGGGAATTGTAGCAAATGTGGAAGCTCTTTTGCGAGGGGGATCCGCAGAGGATCTGGAAAATTATCTGGAGGATCTGGAAAAGAAGCTTCGAAGCGGAGGAAAAAATATGCTGGTACTTAGTACGATCCTTCTCACAGAAATAGGTTCAGCTGTCTATAAAGTTGTTTATATGGCGGTTGATGATGGTGTGGAGCTTCTCCAGAAAAAATATTCCATGGAACAGATGCGGGAAATGGAAAGGATGGCGGATAATTTTCAGACTATCAAAAAGCTGTGTATGGAAGCAAAGAAAATGCTTGCCGATCAGCGAAGAAAGAGCAGCGAAGTAATCTGCGAACAGGCAGTGCAGATTATTGAAGAAGATTATGCGAACCAGGATCTGTCGGTAATGATGATCAGTGAACAGATCGGAGTGTCACCGAATTATCTCAGCAGTCTGATCCGGAAAACAACGGGCAATTCTATGGTTGAAATTCTGACGAAAAAAAGAATCGATAAAGCGATGGAACTGTTGCAGTGTACAGGAATGAAAATCGGAGAGATTACTGAATTATGCGGTTACAAGGATCAGTATTATTTCAGTCATTGTTTTAAAAAACTGACAGGAATGTCACCGAATAAGTACAGGAGGGAACATGAACAGGCATAAAAAAGAGAATCAACCGGATAAGGGCTGGGATATATCGATCTCGGGTGTGTTTATCGCTATAGTAATGGGAATCGTTCTGATTTCATCAATTGCGGCAACGCTGATTTTTGTTCAGATTTACCGGAATGCGATGGAGCAAAGTGCTGTGACAAGCAGTTCCCAGAGCTGTGAACAGGTGCAGAATACGGTTGAAAACTATACACAGGATATGAGAAATGTGCTGGAGCAGATCGTAGAAAAAATGGATCAGGAGGATGATCAGGCAGATGCATATATTCAGGATCTTGTCAATATCCGTTCTGATGTGGTAGCGGTAACGATCTGTGATGAAAAGGGAGAGCTTCTTCGTTATTGGAACAGAGGGCAGAAGTTGAAAGAAAGATATCGTGTAGTACAGTATGCAGAAGAAAAAAGTAATGATGATGAATTTTACATAACGAAACCCTATGTGGAAGCTTTATTTGAAGAATATTATCCGTGGGTTGTAACGGTGTATCAGAAAATCAAGAAAGCGGACGGAACGCCATTACAGATCAATATTGATATCCGTTTCTTAGACATTGCAAACTATGTCGATAATGTAGGAATCGGACAGCACGGATATGCGTACATTGCTGACAAAAAGGGAAATCTGATCTATCATCCGCAGCAGCAGCTGATCTATTCCGGATTAAAAAAAGAGATGGGAACAGATCTGAAAGAAGGAACTCATATTCAGGAACAGGTGATCTATACGGTAAAAAATCTGGAGAACTGTGACTGGAAGATTGTCGGTGTGTGTTTTGTAGATGAAATGATCACAAAAAAGGTAAGCAGTGCAGTGGCAAGGCTTCTGATTGTTCTATGCGGAGTTATGGGAGCAGTATTTCTTTTCGGCTGGGCATTTTCAGAACTCTTTTCGGCACCGGTAAGAAAGCTGGCGCGGGATATGCACCGTTTTGAAAAAGATGCAGAGAACTTTGTATTTGAGCCAATGGATGGAACGAAAGAGATCACAACCTTATCCAATTCGTTTGAGCATATGGTTGTCAGGATTCAGGAGCTGATGGAACATGTCAGACAGGAAGAGATCACACTCAAGAAGACAGAACTTAAAGCGCTGCAGGCGCAGATCAATCCCCATTTTCTGTATAATACACTGGATGCCATCGCATGGATGTGTGAGGATGGGAAAAATGAAGATGCAGAAGAGATGGTTACGGCACTTGCAAGATTGTTCCGTATCAGTATCAGTAAAGGTCATGAGCTGATCCCGATCGAAAAAGAAGTGGAACATGCAAAAAGTTATTTGAAAATAGAAAAGTACAGATACAAGAATCAGTTTACATATTCTTTCGAGGTAGAAGAAGAATGTCTGCCGTATTTTTGCAATAAGATCACGCTACAGCCCATTATTGAAAATGCGATTTACCATGGTGTGAAACAAATGATTGACGAAGGTGAGATTAGGATCCGTATTTTCCAGGACGGAGAAGATATTGTTTTTCAGGTGGAAGATAACGGTGTCGGGATGAGAGAAGAACAATGTCAGGAAATTTTGCGTAAGGAAGCAGGAGACCGTACCGGTATCGGAATCAAAAATGTAAATGACAGGATCAAGATTTATTTTGGCAGTAACTATGGTCTTCAGATCACCAGTGAATTGGATGAAGGAACCTGCGTGACGATCCGCATGCCAAAGGTCAGGGAGGAAGAAAATGAAAGAAAGTAGAAAAAGGCCATTTATTGCAATTGGTGCAGGTGTGATTTTGCTGACTGTTTTATTTTTAGCTCTGACAGGCGATGGCATCTGGGACGGAAAAGAAGGAACAGGAAGCAGAGTGACAGAAAAGAAAAAGATTGTTTTCCTTACTAAATCAATGGATTCATCCTTCTGGCAGTCTGCATATGCAGGAGCTTCCGCGGCAAGTGCGGAATACAATATGGACATTGTCTGTGAAGGTCCCGAAGGAGACGGGGAGGAGGATTATGAGGCACAGAATGCGATGATCGATCAGGCAATCCGTGAAAAAGTAGATGCACTTTTATTTTCAGCCATTGATTTTGAAAAAAATGCAGAAGCAGTAGATCGTGCCGCGAAAGCCGGAATGAAGATCGTTGTGGTAGACAGTCCGGTAGACAGTGATGCCGCCGAATATTATATAGGAACAGATAATTATGAGGCCGGATGCATGGCCGGAGAAGAGGTTTTGCGTAATTCTTCAGAAAAACTGAATATTGGGATCGTAAATTTTGACAAAAGCACGGAAAACGGCCAGCTTCGGGAAAATGGTTTCCGCGATACGGTTTTACAGGACGAAAGGGTAGATATTACTGCTTCGATCAATGTAAAATCAACCGTGGCTGATGCCAGAGAAGGAACGGAAAAAATGCTTCGGGAGAATCCGCAGATCAATGTGATCGCAACCTTTAACGAATGGACAACCCTGGGAGTAGGGGATGCAGTAGAAGCTCTTGGCATCGGTGACAGGACACAGGTCATTGCATTTGACAGTAATGTTAAATCCATCGGAATGCTGGAAAAAGGAAACATTGATGCTCTTGTCGTGCAGAATCCATATGCAATGGGCTATCTGGGAATCGAGCAGATTTATACATTGTTAAGCGGTGATGAGCCGAAAAAGAAGGAAATCGCAACCAGCAGTATTCTGGTGAACAGAGACAATATGTATGAGGATAAAATACAGAAGGCGTTGTTCTCATTTGAAGAAAAAACGAAATCCAGAGAATAATTTGGGTTAATATCGTAGAAATTTAATAATAAATATAAGAATATTCTATTTTCTAATCTCTAGGCAGTGATTATAATTAAATCAATTAATCGTTTTGAATAAAAACTATGCAAAACAAACAAACGGGAGGAAGAAAAAATGAAAAAAAGAAAAGTATTAGCAACATTGATGACAACAGCGCTTGTATTATCTCTTGCTGGTTGTGGTGGAGCTTCAAAGGGTGAATCCAAATCCGCAGAATCATCTGATAGTTCTGTTGCAAATGCAGACAAACCACTTTGCTGGTTCAACCGTCAGCCATCTAATAGTTCTACAGGAGAGCTTGACATGGATGCATTAAAGTTTAATGATAATACTTATTATGTAGGATTTGATGCTAACCAGGGAGCTGAACTTCAGGGACAGATGGTTGTTGATTATATCAAAGCAAATGCTGATAAGATTGACAGAAACGGAGATGGAGTAATTGGATATGTACTCGCTATCGGTGATATCGGACATAACGATTCAATTGCACGTACTCGTGGTGTTCGATCCGCTCTTGGAACAGGTGTTGATGCAAATGGAGAAGTTGATTCTACACCAGCAGGAACTAACGTAGATGGAAAAGCAAAAGTTGTTCAGGATGCAACTATTGAAGTAGACGGAAAAGAATATACAGTTCGTGAGTTGGCTTCACAAGAAATGAAGAACGCAGCAGGAGCAACATGGGATGCAGCTACAGCAGGTAACGCAATCGGAACTTGGGAGGCTTCTTTCGGAGATCAGATTGATATTGTTGTTTCTAACAATGATGGTATGGGAATGTCAATGTTCAATGCATGGGCAAAAGACAATGAAGTTCCTACATTCGGATATGATGCTAACAGTGATGCTGTAGCAGCAATTTCTGAAGGATATGGCGGAACAATTTCACAGCATGCAGACGTACAGGCTTATTTGACACTGAGAGTTCTTCGTAATGCACTTGATGGTGTAGATGTTGATACAGGTATTGGCACAGCAGATGAAGCTGGTAACTGCCTGACAGAAGGTGAAGATTACAGATATAGTGAAGAAGAGAGATCATACTATGCATTGAACGTAGCTGTAACAGCAGATAACTACAAAGACTTTACAGATTCAACAAAAGTTTATGACAAAGTTTCTAAACAGTTAGATGAAAGCAAGAGTCCATCTAAGAAAGTATGGCTTGATATTTACAATGCATCAGATAACTTCCTGAGTTCTACATATCAGCCACTTCTTCAGAACTATGATGATCTTTTAAATCTGAATGTTGATTACATCGGTGGAGATGGACAGACAGAGTCTAACATTACAAACCGTCTTGGAAATCCAAGCGAGTACGATGCATTTGCAATTAACATGGTTAAGACAGATAATGCGTCATCTTATACATCACTTCTTAAATAACAAGAGATTGATCAATGGTAAATGAATGAAACATAGAAGGGTGTCAGAGATGATACCCTTCTTTTACTAAGAAAAGGAAGCAGGGCTATGACAGAGGATAAGAATAAATACATCTTATCGATTAAAGGCATGAGTAAGTCATTCGGCAGAAACAAAGTTCTGAAACATATAAACCTGAATGTCAAACCTGGAACCATTATGGGACTTATGGGTGAAAATGGTGCCGGAAAATCGACAATGATGAAATGTCTCTTTGGAACCTATCAAAAAGATGAGGGGACAATTATATTAGATGGCCGGGAAGTGAATTTTTCTGGACCGAAAGATGCATTAGAAAATGGTGTGGCGATGGTGCACCAGGAATTGAATCAGTGTCTTGAACGAAGTGTTATTGACAATATGTTTTTAGGTCGGTATCCGAGAAACTCTTTCGGGGTTATTGATGAAGCAAGAATGAAAAAAGAAACATCTAATCTGTTTCGTCAGCTTGGAATTACTGTGAATTTGACGCAGCCAATGAAAAAGATGTCAGTGTCACAGCGTCAGATGTGTGAAATTGCGAAGGCAATTTCCTATAATTCTAAGGTGATCGTATTAGATGAGCCAACATCATCACTTACAGCTCCGGAAGTAGAGAAGCTTTTCAAAATGATGCGTCAGCTGAAAGCACAAGGAATTTCGCTGATCTATATTTCGCATAAAATGGATGAGATTTTTGAAATTTGCGACGAAATCTCTGTACTTCGAGATGGAAGTCTTGTTATGACTAAGGGCAGTAAAGAAACAGATATGAATGAGTTGATTGCAGCTATGGTTGGCCGTTCACTGGATAACAGATTTCCACCTGTAGATAACGAACCGGGAGAGAAAATCCTTTCTGTACAAAATCTCTCAACAAAATATGCACCAAAACTTCAGAATATATCGTTTGATATTCGAAAAGGTGAAATCTTTGGATTTTATGGATTGGTAGGAGCAGGACGTACAGAGCTTTTGGAAACGATTTTTGGAATACGTACAAGAGCAGAGGGAAATGTAATATATGATGGGAAAGTTATGAACTTTACATCGCCAAAAGATGCAATGGCTCATGGATTTGCGCTGATCACAGAGGAAAGAAAAGCGAATGGATTGTTCTTAAAAGGTGATATTACATTTAATACTACGATTGCAAATATGAATCATTATAAGAGTGGTGTAGCATTGTCCCATGACAGAATGGTACGTGCAACGTCGGAAGAAATTAAAATTATGCATACAAAATGTATGGGACCGGATGATATGATATCAAGCCTTTCTGGAGGAAACCAACAGAAGGTTATTTTCGGTAAATGGTTAGAGCGTTCCCCGAGTGTATTTATGATGGACGATCCGACGAGAGGAATTGATGTAGGTGCAAAATACGAGATTTATGAACTGATTATCAATATGGCAAAACAAGGAAAGACAATTATCGTAGTTTCTTCAGAAATGCCTGAAATTCTTGGAATTACAAACCGAATTGGTGTTATGTCAAATGGACGTCTGGCAGGTATTGTAAATACAAAAGAAACAAATCAGGAAGAATTATTGAGACTCAGTGCAAAGTATTTGTAACAGAGAGGAGTATTAGATATGGCAGAGAACAACTTGATTATTTCAGCTGAAAAAGAAGCAAAGCTTCTGCAGCCGATTGATGAATATGTTGGTAAGATACAGGCTCAGATCGATGCACTTCGTGTAGAAGGATCTGAAAAAGTCGATAGTTTAAAGAATCAGATTGCAATTGCAAAAGAAAATAAGAATTTAACAAAAGAGCAACGTGACAAGATTATCGAGGATAGTAAGAAGCAGTTGGAGAAAGCAAAGGCAACGGAAGCTTCTAATAAAGATCAGATTGCAAAATTGATCGCAGATGCAGAAAACTATCTTTCCAAAAACTATAACAGTAAGTATTATGATTTTGTTGCTAAAAGCTGTGAAGCTGAGAAGAAAGAAGAAACCAGCAGATATGAGAAGCAGAAAACAGCAATTCAGGAAGAGCACAAGAAGAATCTGAATGCGCTGAAAGATGCAGCAGAGATTAAAGCAGAGAAATATCTTTACAAGAATAAACTGTACGATGCACAGATGGCACATGAATCCAAAATTCAGGAAATTAAGGATAAAAAACATGATGCATTTATGCATAAGTTCCATTTGATTGATCTTCTGAGAATGTCCAAGTTCACATTTGCTCAGAAACAGGCACAGAAAATTGAAAATTATAAATATTCATTTAATCTTACACAGTTCCTCTATAAAAATGGTCTGTATATTGTAATTGTTTTAATTTTCATTGCATTATGTATCATTACACCAATTGTAAAGAATACACAGCTCTTTACAATGACTAACATTTTAAATATCCTGCAGCAGGCTTCACCACGAATGTTCCTTGCACTTGGTGTTGCTGGATTGATTCTCTTAACAGGTACTGACCTTTCAGTAGGACGTATGGTTGGTATGGGTATGGTTACAGCGACTATCATCATGCATAATGGAATCAACACAGGTGGTGTATTTGGTCATGTTTTTGATTTTTCAAATATGGCGATAGTTCCAAATGCGCTTTTTGCATTACTCGTATGTATTATTCTTACCACTGTATTTGCAATGATTGCCGGATTCTTTATGGCAAAATTTAAGATGCATCCGTTTATCTCAACAATGGCAAATATGCTTATTATCTTTGGACTTGTTACTTATGCAACAAAGGGGGTTTCCTTTGGAGCAATTAATGCGGAAATTCCGAATATCTTTATTCCAAAGGTAGGAAGATTTCCGATGATCATTGTTTGGGCAGTGATTGCAGTAATTGTTGTATGGTTCATCTGGAACAAAACTACATTCGGAAAGAACTTATATGCAGTTGGTGGAAACCCAGAGGCAGCAACGGTATCTGGTATTTCAGTATTTAAAGTAACAATGGGAGCATTTATCATGGCAGGTATTCTCTATGGATGCGGTTCATGGCTTGAATGTCTCAGAATGGTTGGATCTGGTAGTGCGGCTTATGGACAAGGTTGGGATATGGATGCTATTGCAGCCTGCGTAGTTGGTGGAGTTTCATTTACTGGTGGTATTGGTAAGATTTCAGGAGTTGTAACTGGTGTGCTGATCTTTACATCACTTACATATTCTTTGACTATTCTTGGTATTGATACAAACCTTCAGTTTATTTTTGAAGGTATTATCATTTTGGCAGCGGTTACTCTTGACTGTTTGAAATATGTACAGAAAAAATAATAAATAGGAAAAATTATTTACGCAGGTAAATATGAAGCAGTGAAAGCTGTCTTATTCATCAGATCGATGAACAGGACAGCTTTTCTATTAAAATATTTAGAATCGGACTCTTTTTTGCTATAATGGGAAGAAAAGGATGTAGATAATTCTATAAAACAATCAAAGAGGTAGAAAAAGAATGGATAGTATATGGACAGAAGAATTTTACAAGGAAACAGATGCTGAAAAACGAATGGAACTTTTGAAACAAAATACGGAAAATGATTCATCGGATGTTGCGCGGTTCCGGGAAAAATTATGGGCTGCCAGATATGGAAAGAAAAGACTGAATAAAGATGCTTTTATAGGTTGTCTTATGGAACTGAAAGGTATGGCTGAAGGTTCCAGTGTGGATCTGGGGGGAAGAAAGAGAAAAGAAGCGGCTCAGATTTTGAATAAACTTTGTCTGTTAGATATTGAGCAGAAAGATGAAACAAATCAGGAAGAATATCGAGAGATTCTTCGGTCTGAATTAAAAAATGTATTTTTGAGATATATAGAGATTAGCAGAACAGGAAGAAGTTTCACCTCATTGATATTTGGAATGGGAGAATTATCTGATGAAGGAATCGTAAAAAAAATCGCAACGCACATTAGTGAGATGGTATTTCGAGTGCCGCACATGTTGCATATGGAAAAAGAATTTGGGCTTTTACAGGAAGCAGCCCTTTTGGCATTTCGACAGGAATATCCGAACCGAGAACATTTCTTAGAAAAATAGCCTGCAAATAAAAAGTCAAGGCTAAATTGAAGAACATTGAAAATTTTATACAGGTTGAAAATTAGGTATCAAAATAAGACCACCACACCAGTGCTGGCCTGAAAATATTAGTGGATAATTAAGATTCTGGAAGAGATGAAAGATATTCTTTCA
>OGZW01003935.1_pt1 | contig 10679 bp, 8 predicted proteins | sample 1577001 | NCBI WGS metagenome assembly OGZW01 (sample SAMEA3541519, study PRJEB24748) | human gut metagenome | biome: human gut; feature: human-associated habitat; material: faeces | place: China | collected 2012
CTGCACCGGGTAAAACCCCGTTTGTAAAAAAATTATGAAGAATGAAAAAAACTGCATTTTACTACTTGATTTTTCCAAGATTTAGGATACAATAGGATACAGCTTAGCACTCGAAAGGTGTGAGTGCTAAAATTAACAACTCATATGGGAGGAATTGTTTATGACTATCAAACCTCTTGCTGACCGTGTGGTTATCAAAATGGTCGAAGCCGAAGAGACCACCAAAAGCGGCATTATCCTGGCAGGCTCTGCCAAAGAGAAACCTCAGGTGGCGGAAGTCGTAGCGGTAGGCCCCGGCGGCAACGTCGATGGTAAGGAGATTACCATGTACCTGAAGGCCGGAGACAAGGTCATCACCAGCAAATACTCCGGTACCGAGGTGAAACTGGACGGTGAGGAATACACCATTGTCCGCCAAAACGATATTCTCGCAATTGTAGACTAAACCGTACATCGATTACAGTATAGGAGGAATACACCATGGCTAAAGAAATTTTGTTTGGGGAAGAGGCCCGCAAAGCGCTGCAGAGAGGCGTGGACCAGCTGGCCGATACCGTTAAGGTCACCCTGGGCCCCAAGGGCCGCAATGTTGTGCTGAGCAAGAAGTTCGGCAGCCCGCTCATCACCAATGACGGTGTCACCATCGCCAAGGAGATCGAGCTGAAGGACGAGTTCGAGAACATGGGCGCACAGCTCGTTCGCGAGGTCGCCACCAAGACGAACGACGCCGCCGGTGACGGTACGACCACCGCTACCGTTCTGGCACAGGCTTTCGTCAATGAGGGCATGAAGAACGTCACCGCCGGTGCAAACCCGATGGACATCAAGCGCGGTATGCAGAAGGCCGTCGCCGCTGCTGTCGACGCTGTCAAGCAGCACAGCCAGAAGGTCAACGGCAGCAAGGACATTGCCCGTGTCGGCACTGTCTCTGCAGGCGATGCCGAGATCGGTCAACTGATTGCTGACGCAATGGAGAAGGTCACCGCTGACGGTGTTATCACCATCGAGGAGAACAAGACCACTGCCGAGACCTACACCGAGGTCGTCGAGGGCATGCAGTTTGACCGCGGCTATGTGACCCCCTACATGGTCACCGATACCGAGAAGATGGAGACCGTCTACGACGACTGCTCTGTCCTGATCACCGACAAGAAGATCAGCGTATTCCAAGATGTGGTTCCTCTGCTCGAGCAGGTCATCCAGTCCGGCCGCAAGCTGCTGATCATTGCAGAGGATGTCGAGGGCGACGCTCTGTCCAACCTTATCATCAACCGTCTGCGTGGCGGCCTGAACGTTGTCGCTGTCAAGGCACCCGGCTTTGGTGATCGCCGCAAGGAGATGCTGCAGGATATCGCCACCCTGACCGGCGGCACGGTTATCAGCAGCGACCTGGGCTATGAGCTGAAGGACGCCACCATGCAGCTGCTCGGCCAGGCCCGCCAGGTCAAGGTCACCAAGGAGAACACCACCATCGTCGGCGGTGCCGGTGACAAGCAGGCTATCGCAGACCGTGTTGCCCAGATCCGCAGCCAGATCGCCGTTGCGACCTCTGACTTTGACCGCGAGAAGCTGCAGGAGCGTCTGGCCAAGATGGCCGGCGGCGTTGCCGTCATCAAGGTCGGTGCCGCTACCGAGGTCGAGATGAAGGACAAGAAGCTGCGCATCGAGGATGCCCTGAACGCGACCAAGGCCGCTGTTGAGGAAGGCATCGTCGCTGGCGGCGGCACGGCCACCATCAACGCCATCCCCGCTGTCGACAAGCTGGTCGGCGAGCTGGAGGGCGACGAGCGCACCGGTGCGAAGATCGTCCGCAAAGCGCTGGAGGCTCCTCTGCGCCAGATCGCTGCCAACGCTGGCCTCGAGGGCAGCGTCGTTATCGACAACATCCTGAAGGCCAACAAGCCCAACTACGGCTTTGATGCCCAGAAGGAGGAGTACGTCGAGGATATGATCGAGGCCGGTATCGTCGACCCGACCAAGGTAACCCGTTCCGCTCTGGAGAACGCCGCCAGCGTCGCCGCGATGGTCCTGACCACCGAGAGCCTTGTCGCTGACCTGCCGGAACCCCCGGCTCCGGCTGCTCCGGCCCCTGACATGGGCGGCATGTACTAATTGGGTACACCCCACAAGCAACCATAAGGTCGAAGTCTCCGCAAAAAGAGGCTTCGGCCTTTTTGTATAAACCGGCAAAGTGTGCTATAATAGGCAGAAATAACGCAGCGGGGGAGCCGCCATGAAAAAATACGCAAAATATCCGGCACTGGCCGTTACGCTGGCGATTATGGCAGTGATCTTTGTCTTGTCCTCGCAGCCGGCGGAGCTGTCCACCAAGGTCAGCCGCGCCGTTACCGAGACCGTGCAGGCCGGCAGGATAAAAGCCATCACGCCGCTGTGGTTCAGCACCACAAACCTGAACGCCAACGTCCGCAAGTGGGCGCACGTCTATATCTACTGTGCCCTCGGCGTCAGCATGGCCGTGACCGTGCAGCTGTGGCTGCACCGCGTTACGCTGCGGCAAAAGGCACTGCTGGCATCGGCGCTGTGTATGCTGTACGCGGCCGGTGATGAGTTCCACCAGTATTTTGTGCCGGGCCGTGCCGCGCAGTTGAGTGACGTTGCGATTGACGCCATGGGCTTTCTGCCCTGCGTGGCGGCGGTGTATCTGGTGCTTTGGGCTGTCAGGAGGCTGCGCAATTAACAGGACTCAACCCAAAATTATATGGGTAATAGAGGTATTTTAGGTTGACCCGCCGCCCATACTTCCACCGGGGGGATGTGCCTTGTCTCTGCGTCGGTTGTATGGGCTTTGCGCTGTGCTGGTGCTGCTGGCGGGCGTCGTGCTCTGCCGCACCTACTGGGTGGGGCAGCAGACGGCCTATGCCGCCAGTGCGGGCGGGCAGAGCGTCCAGACGCTAACCCTGCCGCGCGCCCGGGGCGATTTCTATGACCGCACGGGCCGCAGGCTGACCGGCCTTTCCCAGCGGTATTACGCACTCTGCCTGCCCGGAGACGCCGGGTACACGGCGTTGTTTCCGTATGTCCCGTATGCGGAGCAGAGCCTTTTGTATGAGCGCCGCAACCTTGCAAGTCCCTTTTTGATACAGGTGGATCGCGACCTGACCGCGCAGGGCATCACGACCTGCACCGTGCCGCAGCATTTCGGCGGCAGCACCGCCGCGCACCTGCTGGGCTATCTGGACAGCGAGGGCCGCGGCGTGTCCGGCCTGGAAAAAGCCTACGACGATCTGTTGACCGCCTCCGGAGACGCGCGCACTGTGACCTGCTTTATGACCGCGCAGGGACGCTTGCTGACGGACACAAGCCCGCTTGTGGCGGTGGAAACACCCGGGACGGGGCAGGGCGTGCGGCTGACACTGGACGCCGACCTGCAGCGCGCCTGTGAGGGGCTGGCCACGCTGTATCTGCCGCGCGGCTGCATCGTCGTGATGGACACGGCCACCGGCGAGGTGCTTGCCTCGGTCAGTATGCCGTCGTTTGACCCGCAGAATATCGCCGCCAGCATTGCCGCCAACGATACCTCGCTGCTCAACCGGCCTCTCCGCGCATTCAGTGCCGGGTCGGTGTTCAAGGTCGTGCTGGCTGCAGCCGCCTACGAGAGCGGCCTTGACTGGTACACCCACGACTGCACGGGTGAGGTCGAGGTTGCCGGGCAGACCTACCGCTGTGCACTGGGCCGCGCCCACGGCGTGGTCAACCTGCGCGGCGCGCTGGAACAAAGCTGCAACACCTATTTCATCGAGCTGGGCCGCCTGTTGGGGGCACAGCGCATCCGCAAAATGGCAGAGACACTCGGCTTCGGCACGGCCACACAGCTTGCGCCCGGCCTGCAAGGCGCATCGGGCACACTGCCCGATGCCGCCGCGCTTGAAAACCCAGGAGAACTGGCGACGTTCAGCTTTGGCCAAGGGGCGCTGACCGTGACGCCGCTGCAAATTACAGCCATGATGAACACCGTCGCAAACGGCGGCGTGTACAGGACACCGGCCTTTGTACAGGGAATTGTTGACGCCGACGGCACGCTGACCGGGCAGACCCGGGCGGCTGACACCCGCACGGTCTTTGATGCGGCCACGGCACGGGTGCTGCGCAGCATGCTGGCCTCCGTCGTGTCGGAGGGTATCGGCAGCGAGGCACAGCCCAAAACCGGCACGGCAGGCGGCAAGACCGGCACAGCGCAGACCGGCCAGTACGACGAGAACGGCGAGGAGCTGCTCAACTACTGGTTCAGCGGCTTTTACCCGGCGGATGACCCGCGGTATACCATTACCGTTTTGCAGGACGGCATTTTAAAGCCCGAAACCTCCAGTGCCGCGATATTTGCAAAGGTTACCGAAATTCTGGCTGTGTGGGAGAACTCCTAAGCCTTCCCCCTCGGGGGAAGGTGGCCCCGCAGGGCCGGATGAGGGCAGACCTTGCCGCCGCAGCACTTTACCGGGCAGCAACGGCATATCCGCCCCTCATCAGTCAGTGGTCGGGGCCACTGACAGCTTCCCCCGAGGGGGAAGCCAATCTCTCCGTCAACCAATTTCCTCCAAGGTATTGCACTTTTGCGGCAAAAAAGCTACAATAATTAGTATCTGTAGACCGCAAGTAACCGATGCTGAAAGGGACAAACCGATGCAGCATATTTTTATCATAAACCCAACGGCGGGCAAGGTGGACGCCAGCGTGGCGCTCATCCCGCAGATCCACGCTGCTGCCAGCCGCGCAGGGCTTCATCCTACCATTGAGGTGACCCGCCGCGCCGGGCAGGCCCGCGACCTGGCCGCCCAATACGCCGCCGGTGGGGAAGAAGTATACCTCTACGCCTGTGGCGGCGACGGCACGCTGAACGAAATATTGCAGGGGACCGTCGGCCACCCGAACGCCGCCATTGGCTGCGTGCCCTGCGGCAGCGGCAATGACTATGTGCGCAACTTCGGCACGCAGGCGCAGTTCCTGGACCTTGACGCACAGCTGGCCGCACAGCCGTTCGCGGCGGACGTCATCCGCACGCCCCAGGGCTGCGGCATCGACATCTATGCCGCGGGCATCGACGCCCAGGTCGCCAACGGCATCCCCAAATGGCGGCGCGTGCCCTTCTGCGGCGGCACAACGGCCTACACGCTGTCGATTCTCGAGGCCGTGTGCAGCACCTTCAGGCACCGTCTGCGCATCACCGCCGATGACCGCCAGTTGGAGGACACCTTCATGATGCTGGCGGTCTGCAACGGCCAGCAGTACGGCGGCGGCTACTGCGCCGCGCCCCACGCCAGCATGACCGACGGTCTGCTGGATGTGGTGCTGCTGCGGCCCGTGCCGCGTTTAAAGCTGCCGGGGCTGCTGGGCAGCTACAAAAAAGGGGAGCACCTTTCGGAGGGTGACACCGTCACCGAAAAATTCGCCCCGTACATGACGTTTTTCCGTACAGGCAGCATTGACATAGAGGTGCTGGACGGCAACCCGCTCATCACAACACTGGACGGTGAGTGCTCGCCCCAGCTGCGGATGCATGCGGAGATCGCGCACAGTGCGGCGCGCATCCTGCTGCCGCCGGAGCTTGCCGCAAACGCAAACAAGACGCCTGTTCTGCAGGCTATGGGAGAGTAAGAATGTCTGAAAAAGTAAAGATCAAGATCGCCCGCAATGTGGTGCATCTGCCGGCCATCGCCCTGCGCGGGCTGGTGGTTTTCCCCAACAATGTGGTCCATTTTGAGGTGGGCCGCACCAAGTCCATTGCCGCCATCGAGGCCGCCATGCACGCCAACAGCAGCGTCTTTCTCGTCGCCCAGCGCGAGATGGATGAGGAAGAACCGGCCCTTCGCGACCTGTATGGCTACGGTGTCATTGCCGAAATCAAGCAGGTGCTGCGCGTCTCCGACGACCTCGTGAAGGTCCTCGTCGAGGGCAAGACCCGTGCCCGTCTGCTGGAGCTGGACACCGGCGAAAAGTATCTGCAGGCCACGGTGCGCCCCGTGGCTGTTCGCGGCATCCCTGCCGACAAGCGCAACCAGGTCGAGGCTCTCGTCCGCAGCCTGAAGGACTGCTTTGAGGAGTACCTGTCCTACAGCCCGCAAATTTCCAAGGATGTCGTCTATAACATCGTTTCCTCCGATTCGCCGCTGTATTTGAGCGAGTACATGCCCGCCAACCTCTTGTTCAAGTATGAGGATAAGCAGGTTATCCTGAACGAATCGACCCTGCTGGGCCGCCTCGAAAAGCTGCTGACCCTGCTGCGGCAGGAATGCCAGATCATGGACATCGAGCGCGACCTGGACGACAAGGTCAACGCCCGCATGGACAAGGGCCAGCGCGAATACTACCTGCGTGAGCAGATGAATGTCATCAGCGAGGAGCTCGGCGACGCCGAGGACACCCGCGCCGAGGCCGATACATACCGCGGGAAAGTCAAGACACTGAACCTTGATGAAGAATCCACCGAAAAGCTGCTGAAAGAGTGTGACCGTCTGGCCCGTATGCAGGGCAGCAGCGCCGAGAGCGGCGTTATCCGCAGCTATCTGGATGCCTGCCTGGCCCTGCCGTGGCACACCGCCACCGAGGACGACCTTGACCAGGCCCACGCCCGCAAGGTGCTGGACCGTGAGCACTACGGCCTGCAGAAGGTCAAGGAACGCATTCTCGAGCTGCTGGCTGTGCGCAAGCTGAATCAGGACGTCAAGGGGCAGATCATCTGCCTTGTCGGCCCTCCGGGCGTCGGCAAAACGAGCATTGCGCACTCCATTGCCGAGTGCATGGACCGCAAATTTGCCCGCATGAGTCTGGGCGGCGTCCACGATGAAGCCGAGATCCGTGGCCACCGCCGCACCTACATCGGCGCGATGCCGGGCCGCATCATCAGCGCCATCACGACGGCCAAGTCCACGAACCCGGTCATCCTGCTCGACGAGATCGACAAGCTGGCGGGCGACTACAAGGGAGACCCGTCCAGCGCACTGCTCGAGGTGCTGGACCCCGAGCAGAACCGCACCTTTAAGGATAACTACCTCGATATTCCGTTTGATTTGAGCGAGGTGCTCTTTATCACGACGGCGAACGATGCCTCCACGATCCCTGGCCCGCTCTATGACCGCATGGATGTCATCGAGCTGCCCAGCTACACCCGCACCGAAAAATTCAACATCGCCAAGCGCCATCTGCTGCCCAAGCAGCTGAAAAACAACGGCCTGGAGGGGCGCGTGACCCTGACGGGCAGCGCACTGTATGCCATCATCGACGGCTACACCCGCGAGGCCGGCGTGCGCAATCTGGAACGCACCATCACGTCGGTGCTGCGCAAATGTGCGCAGAAGATCGCGGCAGGGGAGGCTGAGAAGATCAGCGTTTCCGCAGCGATGGTCAAGGAGCTGCTCGGCCCCGAGAAGGTCAAGCCGACGTTTATCTCCCGCAAGGACGCCGTGGGCATTGCCAACGGTCTGGCGTGGACGAGTGTCGGCGGCGAGATGCTGCCTGTTGAGGTCGCCGTCATCCCGAACGGCACCGGCAAAATCGAGATCACCGGCAGCCTCGGTGATGTCATGAAGGAGAGCGCCCAGCTCGCCGTGACCTACGCCAAGGTCCACGCCGAGGAATACGGCATCACGCCCGACAAGTTCAAGAACACCGACCTGCACATCCATGCCCCCGAGGGCGCTGTGCCGAAGGACGGCCCCTCCGCGGGTGTCACACTGACGACGGCGCTGATTTCGGCGCTGTCCGGCATCCCGGTCAACCACGACCTGGCCATGACCGGAGAGATCACGCTGCACGGCAACGTGCTGCCCATCGGCGGTCTGAAGGAAAAGAGTATGGCGGCCTTCCGTGAGGGCATCTCGACGGTGCTCATCCCCAGGGACAACGCCAGCGACCTGTATGAGGTAGACGCCGAGGTCAAGGAGAAGGTGCGCTTCATCCCCGTGGGCACGCTGTCCGAGGTGCTGAAGCACGCCCTTGTGCGCCCGGGCCGCACCCCCGCCCGCGCTGTCCGTGGTGTGCCGCAGGCAACCTCTCTCATCGCCAACGACAAGCCCGCCGAGGGACATAAGGAGCCCGCCGCGGTGATGTAATTCGCCTTGAACGCCACTCTGTAAGGACGGAGGCCCGCACCCGCCCGCAGGTCGATGACGGGCATCGACCCCTACAGCAACCCCCGTAGGGGCGGATTCCATATCCGCCCGCACTACGCCGTGCCGCGCATGTGTGGGGGGCGGCGTCCTCGACGCCCCGCAATACACAGCACACCCAAAACATAAAGGAACACCCATGAACTACAACAACAGCGAATTCCTCGCGTCCTACGGTCTGTCCCGCCAGCTGCCGGACAGTGACCGCCCTGAAATCGTATTTTCGGGCCGCTCCAACGTCGGCAAGTCGAGCCTCATCAATAAGCTCTGCAACCGCAAGAAGCTGGCCCGCGTCAGCGCCACGCCGGGCAAAACGGCAACCATCAACTTCTACCGCGTTGATACGGCCTACTTTGTTGACCTGCCCGGCTACGGCTACGCCAAGGTCTCCAACGCCGAGCGCGAGCGGTGGGACGATTTGATCAACAGCTATTTTGAGGCGGATCGTGCGGTCTGCCTGCTTGTCCAGCTGCTGGACAGCCGCCACGCGCCCAGCGCTGACGATGTGCAGATGCTTGAGTACCTGCACTACCACCGCATTCCGTTTGTGGCCGCGCTGACCAAGGGCGACAAGCTGAAAAAGAGCGAGATGGCCGCCCGCAAAGAAGAATTTGAAAAGATCTGCGCTCCCTACGGCTGCCAGGGCGTTGTGCTGACCAGCGCCGAGAACGGGCTGGGCATGGACGAGCTGCGCGCGCTGCTTGAGGCCAGCATGACCCCCGAGACAGAGGACTGACCGATGGCCTACAACGAGTTTGCCTATTTCTACGACGAGTTCAACGGCGAGGCTGACTATGACGCGCTCTACGGCTATATTACCGACGAGCTGAAGGCCCACGGCATCACAGACGGCATCCTGGCCGACCTGGGCTGCGGCACCGGCGATCTGACCCTGATGCTGACCCAGGCAGGGTATGATGTCATCGGCATTGACCGCTCCGAGGAGATGCTCAGTGTCCTGCGCGAAAAGGCAGACGAGCTGGGCCTGACGGGCCGCTTGCTGCTGCTGAAGCAGGACCTGCTGGACCTGGACCTGTACGGCACGATCCGCGCCGCGGTGTCCACATTTGACACCTACAGCCACATTGGCCCGCAGGAAAATTTTGAGAAGGCCATCCGCAAGGCTGCCTACTTTATGGAGCGGGGCGGCGTGTTCATTTTTGACTTGAACACGCCCTATAAGCACCGGCACATTCTGGCAGGCCAGACCTTTGACATCGAGGCCGAGGACGCCGACTGCCACTGGTCGAACCGCTACGACGAGACGGCGCAGCGGGTGGATATTACCATCAACATTGACTACCACGAGACGGGGGAACACTTCCACGAGGCGTTCAGCGAGTACAGCTACGCGCTGGACACCGTGTGCGCCCTGTTGGAAAAGTACGGCTTCGCCGTGGCCAAAGTCGCCGACGGCGAGAGCTTTGGCCCGGTGCGCGGCGACAGCCCGCGCTGGATCATCACGGCTGTCAAGCAATACACACAAGAGGAAAAAGCTAATGGAACAGAATCATAACATGCTGCGCGGTATCTCCGAAAACGGCGGTATCGTGTTTTATGGTGTTGACTCTACGGAAATCGTCCGCGAGATGGAACGCCTGCACAAGACCAGCGCCGTCACCACCGCTGCCCTGGGCCGCCTGCTGACGGCAGCCTCGATGATGGGCATTATGCTCAAAAGCACCCAGGACTCGGTGACGTTGCAGATCAAGGGCGGCGGCCCCGCAGGCCGCCTGCTGGCCGTTTCCGACGGCACCGGCAACGTCAAGGGCTACGTCGAGCACCCTGTTGTGGAACTTCCCCCGCGGGCTGACGGCCATCTGAACGTCGGCGCAGCCGTCGGCAAGGACGGCACGCTGGACGTCATCCGTGACTTGGGTATGCGCGAGCCGTACATCGGCCAGGTGCCGCTGACCTCCGGTGAGATCGCCGAGGACATCACGACCTATTTTGCTATCAGTGAGCAGGTGCCCACTGTCTGCGCGCTGGGCGTGCTCGTCGATAAGGACCTGAGCGTCCGCTGCGCGGGCGGCTTTGTCGTGCAGCTGCTGCCCGGCGCAACCGAGGAGGAGATCGAGCACCTCGAGAAGAACATCAAGGCCATGCCCAGCGTGACGACAATGCTCGAGGAGGGCAAGAGTGTCCGCGATATGCTGGAGCTGGCTCTGGCCGACTTTGCACCCGATATTCTCGACAGCTACCATGTGACCTACAAGTGCGACTGCGGCCTTGGGCGCGTTGAAAAGATGATCCGCTCCCTTGGCAAAAAGGAGGTCGAGCGTATGCGCGACGAGGACCCCGTTGCCGAGGTGAACTGCCAGTTCTGCAACAAGAATTATAAGGTGGATCTGAATGCACTTCTCAAAAACTGGCCTTCCACCGCCGAAAATGTGCCGAGCGAAAACGCATAAAAATTTATGCAAAAAAATGTAAAAAACGCTTGACTTTTCCGCTCATATAGTTTATAATAACAAACGTCGCCCGGAGAGAGCGATTGAGCAAAACTCTCCAACATGCGGCCGTAGCTCATCTGGTAGAGCGCCACCTTGCCAAGGTGGA
>OGZW01003938.1_pt1 | contig 10677 bp, 8 predicted proteins | sample 1577001 | NCBI WGS metagenome assembly OGZW01 (sample SAMEA3541519, study PRJEB24748) | human gut metagenome | biome: human gut; feature: human-associated habitat; material: faeces | place: China | collected 2012
TAATTTTCATACTCAGATTTCCATCTTCTGCAAACTCCAAAGGTGCTTTGGGGAAAACGGCATTAAATCCATTATAACCATTTCCCTTTAAAAACATACAAGGATAATCAAAACGATCGGATTCGCCCACCAATATTTTATATTGCTTGCGAGTATCAATCAAGATGGGAAGTACGGACATCTTGTCCGTACCCTTCCATTCTTGACAGGTAACATGTGTATACTCTTCTTCATAAGGTGTTTTAAAACCTGAAGGCTGTTGTAAATGGAGCAGATACTCTTCTGGAAAGGAAATAGCAAAATCTTCTCCAAGTACCTCAACCTTATTGGTCTTACGAGTAATAAAACGATAAGCTACCCCATCATCAAAAGCGAAGAATTCAACGGAATAACCTTTGAAATCAAGAGTAAGAGCATTATAACAACTCGTAATAGAAGAGAATTTAAGAGGAACTACAGGCTTCAACTCTTTTGAGAAGCTATTACGCTTCTGTCGCAACAACTTTGGGTTATCTCCCAAAATTTCATCATCTAATAATAAGCGAAGATAATTGTCCTTTAATAAAACTTCATCATTATAGTAAATATCATAATAAATCTTATCTGATAAACAAAACTCCACTTTTATAGTCTTTTCAGGAGAAAACAAAGTCATTTTTTTCTTGCCATATACTGCCGTAGCAAGTAGCCCTATTAACAATAACAGATAATATTTCTTCATACACATGTTTTATTATTTTTGTGTGATTTTGTCTTTTGATTTTACACAAATTATACATTGCGCTATTGACGATTAAGTTAAAATCGGTTATAATAAATTAAAAAGATTTATTTTTTTGATTAAAACGCTAATGCGTTGAAATAGTAATGTATGTTAGGAGAGTAAAAATGAAAAAAACTAAGATCGTATGCACTATCGGACCTTCCACAGATGACGAAAACATTATGCGTGAGCTTATGAAAAACGGCATGGACGTTGCGAGATTCAATTTCTCACACTCTGACCACAGTGTTCATAAGGCTCGTTTTGAAACTGTATGCAAGCTAAGGGAAGAACTTGGCGTTAATATTGCAACTCTTCTTGATACAAAAGGACCTGAGGTAAGACTTAAAAACTTTAAGGATCACAAGCCTGTTACTATCAAGGACGGCGATACATTCACACTTACCACAAGAGAAGTGGAGGGTGACGAAACTATCTGCACTATCACATTCCCACAGCTTCCAAAGGACGTTTCTGTAGGCACTAGAATACTTATCAATGACGGAAATATCGAGCTGAAAGCTACCAGAGTTGACAGCACTGACATCGTCTGCGAAGTTATCCACGGCGGAGTTGTTTCCGACCACAAGGGTATCAACGTACCTGACGTAAACCTTTCTATGCCTTATATCTCTGACGCTGATATGTCTGACCTTGAATTTGGCGCAAAAATGGGGTTTGACTATATCGCAGCTTCTTTCGTAAGAACAGGCGCTGACGTTATTTATCTTAGAAAATTTACCCAGAGCCTTGGCTGGTTCAATCCTAGAATCATCGCTAAGATAGAAAACGCTCAGGGTGTTGCCAATATTGACGAGATCCTTGACGCTGCTGACGGAATAATGGTAGCAAGAGGAGATATGGGCGTTGAGATACCTTTCGAGCAGATACCTGCTATCCAGAAAGAGCTTATCAGAAAAGCCTACAACGCAGGCAAGAACGTTATCACAGCAACTCAGATGCTGGAGTCTATGATAACAAACGCACGTCCTACAAGAGCCGAGATAACCGACGTTGCAAACGCTATTTATGACGGCTCATCTGCTATAATGCTTTCAGGGGAAACTGCCGCAGGCAAATATCCTGTTGAGGCTGTCAAGACCATGAGCCTTATCGCAGAAACGACCGAAAAGGATATCGACTATATCTCACGTTTCAAGAAAAGAGCAGACGAGAGAAATTCATCTATCACTGACGCTATCTCACACGCTACTGTTACAACTGCCCATGACCTTAATGCTGTAGCGATCCTGACAGTAACAAAGGGCGGAACAACAGCAAGAACGCTTTCAAAATTCCGTCCGAATTGTCCTATAATCGCACTTACAACTGACGATACAACATATCATCAGCTCAGCCTTTCATGGGGTATCAGAGCAGGCGTTATCGAAGAGAAAACAAACACTGACGAACTCATCAGACACGCTCTGGAGCGTTCTGTGGAGCTTGGCTATCTGAAAAAGGGCGACCTTGTCGTTATTACAGCAGGAGTACCGCTTGGAATGAGCGGTACGACAAATCTGCTCAAAGTTGAGAGAGCGTAGTTTTTAAGTGAGGAGTGAGGAATGGCAGCGCCATACCGAGCAAATTACCAACACAAAGTAAAAGCACCCACGAGCGAAGATAGCAAAAGGTACAGGGCAAAGCCCTGTCGGAGCTTGAGGCAGAGCCTCTATAGGAGCAAGCCTGCTAAGCGGTGCAGAAAAGCAATAGAAGAATTGCAAAAAAAACCAATTGCAAAGCGGTGTCGGAGCGGAATGCTCTGCACCGCTTTTGTTGCAAAAAATGTTTGAGCTTTTTGGAGGCGATCACTTTTTTTATTCAAATAATTTTCCGTGAATTGGGTAACCGATTCTAACATATGAAAGAAGTATGGCGTAAGAGTAATATTTCTGAATGTGACTTGACTTTGATTTTGAAGTATGTTATTATTTTAACATACGAGCGGTAGTATTATTAATAGGTATGCAATACTGAATATTGAGGTAATATGTGCTGCCCGAAATCTTATGTCAGGAGAGTATAAAATGGAAAGACAGTTTTATGACGAATGGGAAGGCTTTAAGCCCGGCAGATGGTCAAACACTTCTATCAATCTTCGTGATTTTATCCAGAAGAACTTCACACCATATGACGGTGACGACAGCTTCCTTACAGGCCCTACAGAAGCAACTACTAAGCTCTGGGAACAGGTAATGGAGCTTTCAAAGAAGGAGAGAGAAGCCGGCGGTGTTCTCGATATGGACACTAAGATCGTTTCTACTATCACCTCACACGGCCCTGGTTACCTTAACAAGGATCTTGAGAAGATCGTTGGTTTCCAGACTGACAAGCCTTTCAAGCGTTCTCTTCAGCCTTTCGGCGGTATCAGAATGGCTATGAATGCTTGCGAGCAGAACGGCTACACAGTTGATCCTGAAGTTGTAAAGATCTTTACTGAATATAGAAAAACTCACAATCAGGGCGTTTTTGACGCTTACACACCTGAGATGAAGCTTGCCAGACACGCTGCTATCATCACAGGTCTTCCAGACGCTTACGGCAGAGGAAGGATCATAGGCGACTACAGAAGAGTTGCTCTTTATGGTATAGACTATCTCGTTGAGGACAAGAAGGATCAGCTTGCTACTTCACTGGTAAGAATGACTTCTAAGAACATCAGACTCAGAGAAGAGCTTTCTGAGCAGATCAGAGCCCTTGGCGAACTCAAAAAGTTGGGCGAGATCTACGGCTACGATATTTCACGTCCTGCTAAGAACGCCAAGGAAGCTATCCAGTGGCTGTACTTCGGCTACCTTGCTGCCGTTAAGGAGCAGAACGGCGCTGCAATGTCACTTGGCAGAACTTCTACATTTATCGATATCTACATCAAGAGAGATATGGACAGAGGTATCCTCACAGAGCAGGAGGCTCAGGAGCTTGTTGACCACTTCATCATGAAGCTCAGACTTGTTAAGTTCGCTAGAACACCTGAGTATAACTCACTGTTCTCAGGCGACCCAACTTGGGTAACAGAGTCTATCGGCGGCGTTTCTATCGACGGCGTTCCAATGGTAACAAAGACTTCATTCAGATATCTCCACACACTTGAGAACCTCGGTCCTGCACCAGAGCCAAACATGACAGTTCTGTGGAGCACAAAGCTTCCTGCAAACTTCAAGAAGTTCTGTGCTAAGACTTCTATCAAGACTTCTGCTATCCAGTACGAGAACGACGACCTTATGAGAGTTACACACGGCGACGACTACGCTATCGCTTGCTGTGTATCTTCAATGAGGATCGGTAAGGAAATGCAGTTCTTCGGTGCAAGAGCTAACCTTGCTAAGTGCTTGCTTTATGCTATCAACGGCGGTGTTGACGAAAGACTTAAGATACAGGTTGGTCCTAAATATCGTCCAGTTACAGGCGATTACCTCGATTATGATGATGTAATGGCTAAGTATGACGATATGATGGAGTGGCTGGCTGGTCTGTATGTAAATACACTGAACGTTATCCACTATATGCACGATAAGTATTCTTATGAGAGAGTTCAGATGGCTCTTCATGACAGAGATGTTAAGAGATACTTCGCTACTGGTATCGCAGGTCTGTCAGTTGTTGCTGACTCACTTTCTGCTATCAAGTACGCTAAGGTAAAGTGCATCAGAGATGAGGACGGCATCGTAACTGACTACGAAGTTGAGGGCGATTTCCCTAAGTATGGTAACAACGACGAGAGAGTTGACAAGATCGCAGTTGACCTCGTTAGAACATTTATGGACAAGATCAGAAAGCACCACACATACAGAGATGGTGTTCCTACAATGTCTATCCTTACTATCACATCTAACGTTGTTTATGGTAAGAAGACTGGTTCTACACCTGACGGAAGAAAGATCGGTGTGCCACTTGCTCCTGGTGCTAACCCAATGCACGGCAGAGATACTCATGGTGCATCTGCATCACTTTCTTCAGTTGCTAAGCTGCCATTCAGACACGCTCAGGACGGTATCTCAAACACATTCTCTATCATTCCTGACGCTCTTGGCAAGGACGACAAGGTATTCATGGGCGACCTTGATATCGAAAGCATAGCTAAGGAGCTTAACGAAGATGGGGTTTAATGTTAAAAAGGACGAGGACGAGGCTCAGGTAAACGAGCTTGTTGACGTCATTGACAGACTTATGATGGGCGGTCAGGGTCATCTTACGATAGACATTGACGAAACTGAAGAAGGTCTGAACGTTAAAACTTACAGCACTTCCGATTGTGGCGGTGACGGCAAGACGGCTTGCTGTCAGCCAACGGAAGAGGACGCTGTTGACAGAGATGAAGATTAACTCCCTATTTTAGAAAACGGCGGAGGTTCGTTCTCCGCTTGTTTTCCATAAATACTAAGAAAGGAATGTAATACTATGGCAAACTTTGAACCAACAGAGGCACAGGTAGACAACCTTATCGGACTTCTTGACGGATATGCTGAAAAAGGCGGTCATCACCTTAATGTAAATGTACTTAACAGAGAAACTCTTCTGGACGCTCAGGCTCACCCTGAGAAGTATCCACAGCTCACTATCAGAGTTTCAGGCTACGCTGTAAACTTCGTAAAGCTTACTAAGGAGCAGCAGGACGACGTTATTTCAAGAACGTTCCACAAGAGCCTTTAATTTGAGCTTTGCCGCATAGAATGAGTTTCTTTGCGGATAATATGCACACGGGCGGTCGGCGTCGTTTTACATGGAACATCTTGTTTTATGTGGATGAGAGCTGCCGCTCGTTTGTTACTTTTTGTGGATAGGTGTGCGGTGATATAAATTTGTGAGCGAGCAGAAACGGGACGTCGAGGGCGCCGTCCCCTACAGAATGGTTTGTGCAGGCTGAACGGGCGTGCGTTTATGCGAAATAAAAAAGGAGGGATATCCCATGGAGGGATTTATACATTCTACGGAAAGCTTTGGTACAGTGGACGGACCGGGGATAAGGTTTGTTATTTTCTTTCAGGGCTGTCCTATGAGATGTCTTTACTGCCACAATCCTGATACTTGGAAGATAGGCACGGGTACAAAGAGGACGGTTGAAAGTCTGCTGGCGGAATATGACTCGGTAAAAGAGTTCATGAAAAACGGCGGAATTACCTGCACAGGCGGCGAGCCTTTGGTGCAGATAGACTTTGTGACGGAACTTTTTGAAAAGGCTAAGGAAAAGGGGATACACACTTGTCTTGACAGCTCGGGCATCACTTTTACGCCTGACAGCACGGAAAAGTTTGAAAGGCTTTGCAAATGCACTGATCTTGTTATGCTGGATATCAAGCATATTGACCGTGAGGAACACAAGAAGCTTACGGGGCATTACAATGACAACATTCTTGCGTTTGCGAAGTTTTTGTCGGAGCATGGTGTGCCTATATGGATACGTCATGTTGTTGTGCCGGGTATCACGGACAAGGAAGAATATCTTTTCAGGCTGGGTGAATTTATCTCACAGCTCAAGACTTTGAAAGCGCTTGACGTTTTGCCTTATCACACCATGGGCAAGGTAAAGTATGAGCAGCTCGGTATAGATTATCCTCTTGGTGACACGCCGCCTCTTGACAAGGAGGACGCTGTTAAGGCGAGAGATGTTATCATGAGAGGGCTTAAAGCGGCGTTGAAAAAGAGAAAATAGTATTTTAGACGAGTGGACTTCGGTCTGCTCGTTTTTTGTGTAAAAGTATATATTTTTCTCGACAAGTTTTTGAAAATATTCTGCATATTTGGATAATTGACGGCAGGCTTAAAATATGGTAAAATGAATGAGTAAGGAATACAGCAATAGAATATTGTTAAGACAGGTTTATATTGGAAACGCACATTCTCTGAATGATAACGAACAACACAGCGTCTGCGAAAGGGCTGTAGGTTTGATATCATAAGGAGGATTTTTTATGCCAAAGAATTTGTTTCAGGAGATAGTTTTTACGGTGCTGATGGTGTTTGTGATGGTATACGCCATGATATGCTACAACATTGCACTCAACATGGGCGGAATGTCAAATGCCGTATTTCTCAAGGCTTTTCATGAGCTTGTGATAATGGCTCCATTAGCTTTTGTTCTTGACTTTTTTGCTGTGGGAAAGATAGCAAAGAAAAAGGCTTTCAGCATTGTTGATGTGAGAAAGGATAATCCTTTTCATCTTGTGCTTGCCATATCTGTTATCTCTGTTATTTTTATGTGCCCACTCATGAGCCTTGCGGCTACGCTGCTTTTTAAGGACGCAGGCAGAGAAGTTATTGCGGTATGGTTAGAAACAACGGCTATGAACTTTCCTATGGCTCTTTGCTGGCAGCTTTTCTTTGCAGGCCCTATAGTGAGGTTTGTCTTCGGACTTATTTTCAGAGAACGTGAACAGAAAAGCGGGGCTGTTTCTGCGGCTGCGGAATAAGGTTTTTACGAGTGGACTTCAGTCTGCTCGTTTTTTATTTTACACTGAAAAATAAAAACTAAAAAAAGTGTTAAAAGCCTTTACAAAGGCAGGCGGTTGTGTTATAATAGTAATCGTAAAAATTTGCGTGAAAAAGGAGGAGCTTATAGTGCAGAAGGCGTATCTGATTTTGGAGAACGGTACTATTTTCGAGGGTAAAAGTTTCGGCGCAGCTGGCGAAGCTATTGGCGAAATTGTTTTTACTACGGCTATGACAGGCTATCTCGAAACACTTACTGACCCTAGTTACTACGGACAGATAGTTGTTCAGACATTTCCGTTAATTGGTAACTATGGCGTTATTCCTGAGGATTTTGAAAGTGAATGTCCTCATGTTAAAGCTTATATTGTTAGAGATTGGTGTCAAGAGCCTAGCAACTTCCGTTGTGAGGGTGATCTTGACACTTTTTTAAAGCAGCATAACATCGTAGGTCTTTACGGTATCGACACTCGTCAGCTCACAAAGATAGTTCGTGAGTCGGGTGTTATGAACGGAAAGATCGTTCCTGAGGGATCAAGTTTCGGACTGACAGATCTTAAGAACTACACGATAGTTGAGGCTGTAAAGAACACGACCTGCTCGGAGGAAAAGACATTCGAGCCTGAGGGCGAAGTCAAGAGAAAGGTAGTGCTTTACGATTTTGGTGCAAAGCACAACATTGGAAGAGAGCTTGTTAAGAGAGGCTGCGAGGTAACTGTTGTTCCTGCATATACTAAGGCAGAGAGGATAAAGGAGCTTGCACCTGACGGCATAATGCTTTCAAACGGCCCTGGAGATCCTGCGGAGAATGTGGAGATAATCGAGGAGCTTAAAAAGCTTTCTGAGATGAAGATACCTACTTTTGGAATTTGTTTGGGCCATCAGCTTTTGGCGCTTGCACATGGTGCGATGACACACAAGCTGAAGTATGGTCACAGAGGTGCGAACCAGCCTGCTGAGAACACAGAAACAGGCAGAGTTTACATAACATCACAGAACCATGGATATGCAGTAGAGAACGATTCGCTCCCTGAGGGTGAAGCAAAGGTGCTTTATGTAAATGCCAATGACGGCACTTGTGAGGGTATCAGATATCTCAACGAGCCTGCATTTTCTGTACAGTTCCACCCGGAGGCTTGTGGTGGTCCGCATGATACTGACTTCTTGTTTGATGAGTTTATTGCGCTCATTGACACTAACAAGAAGTAGAAAATGAGGAGTGACGCTCAAATGAGGAATTAGGAATGAGGAATGAGGAATTGTTCTATAAACCCTACATTCTAGTTTGAGATAGGATATATGATGAAAAACAAATCATTTTGTGAGAATTTTGAAGGCAATGCGGTAGCTGAAAAGAGTTATGCGTTTGCTTTGCGTGTTATTAAACTTAGACGTTATTTGGCGGAAAATTATAAGGAATATATAATTTCTTCTCAGGTAATGCGGAGTGGCACCAGTATCGGTGCCAATATAGCTGAGGCTCAATGTGCTATTAGTCATAAAGAATTTTTGTCAAAGATGTATATTGCTTTTAAGGAAGCTGTTGAAACTTTGTACTGGCTTGATTTACTTAGAGATTCAGAATATATTACTCAACAACAGCATTTGTCGTTACAAAATGATTGTACTGAATTAAAGAAACTGTTGGCTTCAATAACCAAAACTATGAGAGAGGGTATTGGCAGATGATGAAAGGGGTTAATTCCTCATTCCTCATTCCTAATTCCTAATTCTCTAAACTTTTCAGAAAGGATTGAATTTAAGTGCCTTTAAATAAAGATATAAAGCGAGTTCTCGTTATCGGCTCGGGTCCTATCGTTATAGGTCAGGCTGCAGAGTTTGACTATGCAGGTACACAGGCTTGCCGTGCGCTCAAGCAGGAGGGCCTGGAGGTTATTCTTATAAACTCTAACCCTGCTACTATCATGACGGACAATGCTATGGCTGACAAGATATACATTGAGCCGCTTACTCTTGAAACTGTTAAGAGAGTTATTAAAAAAGAACGCCCTGACAGCCTGCTTTCTACCCTTGGCGGTCAGACGGGTCTTACGCTTTCTATGCAGCTTGCTAAGGAGGGATTCCTTGACAAGTATAATGTTAAGCTTCTTGGTGCTAACCCTGAAACTATCGACAAGGCTGAGGACAGACAGATGTTCAAGGACACTATGGAGTCTATCGGTCAGCCATGTATCCCTTCAAAGGTCGTTAACACTGTTGAGGACGCTGTAGACTTCGCTAATCAGCCCGGTATCGGTTATCCTCTTATCATCAGACCAGCCTTTACACTTGGCGGTACAGGCGGAGGAATCGTTAATGATGAAGAAGAACTGAAAGAGATCACAAGAAATGGTCTTTATCTTTCACCTATCACTCAGGTGCTTGTTGAGAAATGTATCGCAGGCTGGAAAGAGATAGAGTTCGAGGTAATGAGAGACGCTAAGGGCAACGTTATCACGGTTTGCTCTATGGAGAACTTTGACCCTGTTGGCTCCTTAAAAAAGATAAAAATATAATTCCCACAATAAAATCCTGTTTTTTTGGGTAATGAAAAAAATCCCTGTTCCGAAGAACAGGGACGAATTTACCGTGGTACCACCCTAGTTACGGCTTTGCTGCCGTCACTCGAAATCGTTAACGCCGATTTACGCCGCAATATACTTTTTTATTCCACTGCGGAGCCTGTTTCCTTTGAAGAAACAAGAGAAACCGAAAAGACTGCTTCCATTCTGTGCTGCTGAGGCTTTCCCACCAAGCTGCCTCTCTCTGAAAGTCCGAACCAAAATGTACTCCTTCTTTTCCTGACTTTTTTCTGTTTTTCTAATAATGATTTGATTATAGGCACTTGAAATCCGTTTGTCAAGGCAGTGTAAGAAATTTTTCCTCCAGCATGGCGCGAATCATATCTCCGATGCGCTTCAGTCCAACCTCTATCTTATCATCACTAAGGTTCAGAAAGCTGAGACGGATATGACGGTTTTCCTCGCCGCTGATATCATACTGACTGCCGGGGGTGAGAATGACGTTCTTTTCCAGCATACGGCTGCAAAGCGCTTCTGCGCCCACGCCCACGGGCAGCTCCACCCAAAGGCTGACACCGCCGTTTGGCTGTCCGTATTTCGCCACATCGGAGAGATATTTTCTTGCGGCGGAAAGCATTTTGCGGTATTTCTCGCCGCCGTAGCGCCTTGCCTGTGCGGCATGCTCCCCCCAGCCAAATTCGCGCAGATAATATTCCAAGGCTCTCTGGATAAAGCCGGAGGTGGAAATATCTGTCGTATATTTTGCTTCCATGACTGCCTGATGGATTTTCTTCGGCAACACAATCAGCCCCATGCGCAGACCGGGCATGAGGATTTTGGAAAAGCTTTTGATATAAATGACACGATTTTTATAATCTAACGCCTTCAGGGGAACAATCGGCTCCTTATCATAATGGAAATCGTAAAAATCGTCCTCCTCGATGATATAGGTATCGTATTTTTCTG
>OGZW01003940.1_pt1 | contig 10672 bp, 7 predicted proteins | sample 1577001 | NCBI WGS metagenome assembly OGZW01 (sample SAMEA3541519, study PRJEB24748) | human gut metagenome | biome: human gut; feature: human-associated habitat; material: faeces | place: China | collected 2012
TGAACTGGGACGCGCAGGCGCGGCTCATGCCGCAGAGCAGGCCGCCGATGATGGTCGCGCCGCTGCGGGAGGTGCCGGGGATCAGCGCCAGCACCTGCCATGCGCCCACAATGATTGCCTGCTTGTAGGTAATGCGGCTCAGCTTGGTGGTGGTAGGTACGCGGGGGCGGCGCTCGATCAGAATGAACGCAACGCCGTAGACGATCAGCATGATCGCAACAACCACGCTGTTGTAGAGGTGTGCGTCCATCCAGTCATCCAGCAGCAGGCCCAGCACGGCGGCGGGCAGGCAGGCCACAAGGATCTTGCCCCACAGCCGCATGACCGGCCAGCGAATGTGTCTGGCCAGACCGGAATCGCGGCCGTTATCGCTGCAGAAGGGCCACAGCTTTTTGAAGTAAAGCACCACGACCGCAAGGATTGCACCCAGCTGGATGACAACGCGGAACATCTCCATAAACTCAGCGCTCAGGCTGAATTTCAGCACCTGCTCAGCCAGAATCATGTGGCCGGTGCTGGAGATGGGCAGCCATTCGGTAACGCCCTCGATTACGCCGTAGACGATCGAGCGCAGCATGTCAAAAAACAATTCCATTCAACAGACCCTCCTTACAATGCTACCTTATATCATACCATATTTCGGCAAAATAGGAACAGTTTTTTAAGAATTTACATTTTTTTCACGGTAAACGGCGCGGGCGTCTTGCCGTTTTCGTCAAATGACACTATAATAAGAGTGATTTCTTGTGCAAAGAGGTTTTGAGGAATGTATAAAACCGTACTGTTTGATCTTGACGGAACCCTGCTGAACACGATCGACGATCTGGCGGACTCCGCCAACCGCGTCTGCGCCGCCCACGGCTGGCCCCTGCACGATACCGCGCAGTACCGCTATTTTGTGGGCAACGGCATCCCCAAGCTGGTGGAGCGTTTCAGCCCTGCGGACTGCCGCAGCCCCGCACAGCTGGCCGCCACACTGGCCGAGTTTGACCGGGTGTACGGCGCGCACATGCACGACAAGACGGCGCCCTACCCCGGCATACCGGAGCTGCTGGCGCGCCTGAAGGCCGCCGGGGTGAAGATGGCGGTATTTTCCAACAAGGCGGACGAGTTTGCCCGCGCCGTGGTGGCCCGCTACTTTGACACCGACCTGTTTGAGATCGTGCGCGGCGCATTGCCCGATGTACCGACCAAGCCCGCGCCCGAGGGCACCCGCGCACTGATGGCAAGCCTTGGCGCCGCGCCGGACGGCAGCGTGCTGTATGTCGGTGACAGCAATGTCGATGCCGACACCGCGCACAACGCCGGCCTGCCCTGCTGCGGCGTGCTGTGGGGCTTCCGCACCCGCGAGGAGCTGACCGCCGCCGGGGCCGAATACCTTGCCGAGGACGCCGCCGCACTGGAAAAGGTGATTTTGGGGTGAGGGTGCCCCGCCCTACGCGCGGATTTTTAAGTAGGGTGTAGGGCGGCCAGCCCTCTGGCCGCCGTGGCTGTTTGCGGCGGCGGGAAGGTGTGCGGGAGGGATGAATCCCTCCCCTACGGATGAACCGTTGACGGCAGTTTAACGGCAGGTAGCGGAGGGGTCAAGACCCCTCCCTACGATGTAACATACAAGGGGGCACAAAGCGAAACCGGGAGCTGACGCAAGGCTGCGGGCCGGGCATGCCCGGCCCCTACAGGACGGCCGGAAGGTTTACGACAAGGATTGTAGGGGGCGGCGTCCTCGACGCCCCGCAGGGGAGCAGCCTTTCCCGTGTCACATGTAGGGCGGCCAGCCCTCTGGCCGCCGTGGCCGTTTGCGGCAGCGGGAAGTGCCCGGGAGGGATTGCCGTTCCCCCTCTCGCATCTCGACAAACATTTTGCAAGGGAGCTGTTATTATGATTGCACAGCACTATAAAGATATGCTGGGTGCCAAGTCGGTCATTCGGCAGATTTCCGAGTGGAGCACTGCGCGCGGCGCCAAGATCGGCTACGAAAATGTATTTGACTACTCGCTGGGCAATCCCTCGGTGCCCTGCCCGCCGCAGTTCACCGCCGCGTGCGAGGATCTGCTCCAAAGCACCGACCCCGTCACGCTGCACGGCTACACGCCGACCCTGACGCTGCCCTCCGCCCGCAAGGCCGTGGCCGAGAGCCTGAACCAACGCTTCGGCATGGACTACACCGCCGACCACATCTTTATGACGAGCGGTGCGGCCGGTGCGCTGGCCCATGCCCTGCGCTGCGTGGCCGTGCCCGGGCAGAACATCGTGACCTTTGCGCCGTTCTTCCCCGAATACAAGCCCTATGTCGAGGGCGCGGGCCTGACGCTGCGCGTCACACCGCCTCGCTGCGCGGATTTCCAGATCGACTTTGCCGCCTTTGCGCCGCTGGTGGACGAGAACACCGCCGCCGTCCTCATCAACAGCCCCAACAACCCCAGCGGCACCGCCTACAGCGCCGAAACACTGCAGCAGCTTGCGGATTTCCTTGTTGAGGCGTCCGCCCGATTCGGCCACCACATCTTCCTGATTTCTGACGAGCCGTACCGCGAGATCGCGTTCGGCGGCACTGCGATCCCTTACCCTGCCAAATTCTACGATGATACGCTCACCTGCTATTCCTTTTCCAAGAGTCTGAGCGTCCCGGGTGAGCGCATCGGCTATCTGGCCGCCAACCCCCGGTGCGAGGACGCCGCCGCTATCGTGCCGATGTGCGGGCAGATCTCCCGCGGGACCGGCCACAACTGCCCGTCCTCCCTGATCCAGATGGCGGTGGAGCGCTGCCTTGCGGTGACAAGCGACCTGTCTATCTATGAGACGAACATGAACCTGCTCTATGACGAGCTGTGCGCGCTCGGCTTTACCGTTGTCAAGCCGGACGGCACCTTCTACATCTTCCCCAAGGCGCTTGAGGAGGACGCCAAGGCGTTCTGCCGCAAGGCGCAGAAATACGATCTGGCGCTTGTCCCCGGCGACAGCTTCGGCTGCCCGGGCTACTTCCGCATGGCCTACTGCATCGGGACCGAAAAGGTCCGCCGCAGCTTTGCTGCGCTGGAGCGGTTTGTGGCAGCGGAGTACGGCGTCACCAAGCAATAAGGAGCTTTTATGTCGAACCTACGCCGTATCCTGCCGCTGCTGCTCTGCCTGAGCCTGCTGTGCGCCTGTGTGCAGATGCCCAACGCCCCCAAGGACGAGACCCCGCTGCAAAGCCCCCTGCCCACCACCACGCCGGAGAGCAGCGCCGCCCCCGCCCCGACCGCCACGCCGGAGCCGACCATGGTGCCCGCCATGGCAACCGCCCATGACAACGCGACCCGCACCGCACCGGTGATCGAGGACCCCGCCGTCTGGGACGACAACGCCGAAAAGGTGCTGACTGCGCTGGAAAAGCAGTTTGCCTCCTACGGCATGACCCTGACCGCCAAGGAGGGCTACCCCTACCTGCTGGCCGTCAACAACGCGGGCGGGACCGTCACCGTCTACACCGTGGACGCCGCCACCGGCCGCTACGCCGTACCCTTTATGGCCATGGTCTGCAGCGGCGGCGCGGACACCCCGACCGGCTATTTTTCCACCCCTGTGGACTACAGCTGGCGGCTGCTGATGGGCCCGAGCTACGGCCAGTATGCGACCCGCATCTACAGCAGCTACCTGTTCCACAGCGTACCCTACTACAGCCAGCACAAGGACGATGTGGAGTATGACGAGTTCAACAAGCTGGGCACGATCGCCAGCCTTGGCTGCATCCGGCTGGCGGTCGTGGATGTAAAGTGGATCTACGACAACTGTCCGCTGGGCACGCCGGTCGTGATCTACAACGACAAGGAGAACCCCGGCCCGATGGGCAAGCCCGGCACGATCTACACCGACCCCGCCGACACGGAAAAGCGCGGCTGGGACCCCACCGACCCGGACCCCGCCAACCCGTGGGACGATGCCTTTGAGAGCGGCACAGCCATCCGCAGTCAGGCCGCTTGGGATCAGTGGGAGGACGAGCGCGAAGGCTGGCTGAAGAGCCTGACCCCGACCGATCTGCAGGGGTGGAGCACGGATTCCAAGGTGGAAGGGACCAGAGGATGACCGTAGGGGCGGGGCTCTGCTCCGCCCGTGGCCGTCCGCGGCTGCGGTAACTTCCCGGGCGGAGCAGAGCCCCGCCCCTACAATTCTACCAATAAAAAATCGGCTGTCGCATTTTGCGGCAGCCGACTTTTTTATTTTAGCTGAACATCACGACATCCTGTGCGGGCTTCTCGCCGGGCTCCACAGAAATCGCGGTCAGGACCGGGCCGGTGGAATCCGGGGTCTGGCCCTTGTAGATGGGGTGGTATTTTACATTGACCTTGGCGGTAATGTTGATCCAGCTGCGCTGCTCCAGACTCTTGTAATCGTCATAGCGGCAGGGCATGCCGACAAACTGGATATCCTGCACGCAGCAGGTCATGGCAAAGCGGCCGGGCACGAACGAGCCTTTTCCGGCCTGCTGGGTCTGGCAGACCTGCGCCAGATATTTCACCGTCTTACCGTCATATTTCTTCGGGTCGTCCATGCAGTCCATGTACCATATGCCGAAGAACTCCTCCGGTATCTCAATGACGGGGGCGTCCACATCAAAGGGCAGCGGGTCGGGGATGTCATCGTAGGCAACGCTGCCGTCGGCGAACTCATAGGCAATGTCGCAGCGGCGGCTGGCCTGACGAACCAGCTTGTGGATCAGCTGGCGGCTCTCCTCATCGTTGACAGCCTCGGCACGGTTGACGACCAGCAGTTCGCTGCCGCGCAGCTTGTCCAGCAGCAGACCGCGCATGGCGTTATCGCCCGCATAGGTCTTGATGGTCGTGCCGTCCGCCGTGGCCAGGCACTGGTAGACCAGCCAGTTGTCCGGCAGGGCATCGTACAAGTCCTGAATGAGCCACATGCCGTTGTACTCGATGATAACGCGGCCGCAGCCGGACTTTTTCTCCAGCGCGGTCAGGTTCTCGGCGGTCAGCTCGCTCTTGTCCTCGATCTGGGCAACATGCACACCGCCGAAGGCAAACTTTTTGGGATCGTACTCGATCTCGCCCTCCTCGCAGACCAGCAGCAGCGTCTTGTCGCCGGAGTCGAAGTTGGGGTCCTCCATCGTTTCCTGAATGAATTTTGTCTTGCCGCTCTCCAGCTGGCCGACAAAAAGGTATACGGGGATTTGTTTAGGCATAGGGGTGTCCTTTCGGAAATACAGTCAACAAGTAATAAACAGTCAGCTTCCGGCAGACTGTACGGAGGGGTCAAGACCCCTCCCTACAAACTGTCCTGAGTGGGTGCTTTGTAGGGAGCGGTCTTGACCGCTCCGCTGTGCCTTACGGAAAGCACTCATTTATATTTGTAGATCAAACGTGGAACAGCTCGGCGATCTCATGCTCCTTGAGCTGGGAGCCGATCACACAGAGCTTGCCGGTGACATCGGGGCCGCAGGTGCGGATCTCATGCTCGCCGGGGACCATATCGAACTCATACCATGTGTCGCCGCCATCCACAATGCCCTTGGCGCGCAGGATCATGCCGTAAGCGCCCTCGTCCAGCGCGTGCAGCGCCTTGTCGAGATCCTCGCGGCTGTACTTGTGGGCCGTCTCCTTGCCCCAGCTGGTGAACACCTCATCGGCATCGTGGTCGTGGTGGTGGCCGCAGCTGCAGACGCCATGCTCATCGTAGTGATGCTCATGATGGTGGTCATGCTCGTCATGGTCATGATGGCAGCAATGCTCGTGATCATGCTCGTCATGGTCGTGATGGCAGCAATGCTCGTGGTCGTGGTCATCCTCGTCATGGTCGTGATGGCAGCAATGCTCGTGGTCGTGGTCATCCTCATCATGGTGGTGATGGTGGTGGTGATGCTCCTCCTCACCGGCGTGTGCCTCATTGGCGGCACGGGCCTCGTTCAGCAGCTCGGCCACAAGGTCGCGCTTGCCGTCCATGACAGAGACGATCTGGGCGCCGGTCAGGGCGGTCCAGTCGGTGGTGACGATGGTGGCCGTGGGGTTCTTCTCGGCCAGCAGGGCAACGGCGGCCGCGACCTTATCCTCGCCGGCGTTGCCGGTGCGGCTCAGGATGATGCAGGACGCATGGCTGACCTGATCGTCATAGAACTCGCCGAAGTTCTTCATATACATCTTGACCTTGTTGACATCGGCCACGGTGACAAAGCTGTTCAGCAGCACCGGCAGGGTCTCGGCCACGCCCTCGACCGCGCGGGTGACATCGCTCAGCTTGCCGACGCCGGACGGCTCGATGAGGATGCGGTCGGGGTGGTAGGTCTCAACGACCTTTTTCAGCGCCTCGCGGAAATCGCCGACCAGACTGCAGCAGATGCAGCCGGAGTTCAGCTCGTTGACCTGAATACCGGCCTCGCGCATAAAGCCGCCGTCAATGCCGATCTCGCCGAATTCGTTCTCGATCAGGACGATCTTTTCGCCCGCAAAGGCTTCCTTGATGAGCTTTTTGATAAGGGTGGTCTTGCCGGCACCGAGAAAGCCGGAGAAAATGTCGATCTTGGTTTTGTTTTCAGCCATAATTGGGTACCTCTATTCAGATGTTTATGATTTTGGCAATCTAAAAGACTAACTGCTAATACTATTATAACAAACGAGTCAAGGGGTTTTGTGCCTTTTTGCGCCGTAATTTTTGAATTTTTTGCAAAATTTATGGGATTACCGCCTCTCCGTAGGGGCCGGGCTGTCCGGCCCGGGTACGATTGGTAATGATGTCTGGATTGGTGGAAATGTAACTATTCTGCCGGGAGTAACCATCGGTAATAATGTAGTCATTGCAGCCGGTGCTGTTGTTACCAAAGATGTTCCTGACAACTGTATAATCGGTGGTGTGCCAGCAAAGAAAATTAAGGATATTGAGAACGATATCTTATAAGAAGGACAGATTCGGAAGTGTATCGCTATGAAGAAAAGAACTGCTGCAATATCAATAATAATTATGTTGCTTATAATTGTAATAATTGTGAGTGATAGAGGCTTAAAGAATCATAAATCTGCCCATAAATGGAATCAGTAAACGTCAAAATGTAGTAAAAGAGACAGATGATATCACTGAAGATATTGTAACCACAGATAGTACACAAGATATGCCAACAGCGAAAACTGAGACTGAGTCACAGCAAGAAGATACTTCTGTAAATGGAAAATTGAAAATTAGTATGGATTTTGTACATTCAAATACGCAGGCATCTAACCAGTATGCTGTGTGGATTGAGAATATGGATGGAGATGTAGTAAAAACATTGTTTGTAACTAATTTTACTTCTAATGGTGGATATACCATGCGTGAAGACAGCATTCCTACCTGGGTTTCCCACGCAAAGCCTTCCGAGATGACTAAAACACAAATTGATGCCATAACAGGAGCAACACCTTCTAACGGGACATATTCTTACATTTGGGATGGAACAGACAATAATGGCAATGAAGTTGCTAATGGAACATATACTTTTCATATCGAGGGAACCTTATACTGGTCGAGTATAGTACATTACCAGGGAAATGTTGATATGGGAGCTTCCGAAAATTCATTGTTGGATGTAGAAGTTGTATACACAGAAGAAACAAATCAGAACAAAAATATGCTGTCTAATGTCACTGCAGAATACATGAACCGGCTGACGGCCTTGCCCAGACGGCCGCAGCCGATGAGGATGGTGGGTAGGCGGTCGCCGTTGCCGAACAGCAGATCCTCCAGGATGGAGAGCAGGTTTTCGACCGAGTAGCCGATGCCCTGACGGCCGTTCACATCGCCGATGCAGTTGAAGTCCTGCCGGACCTGAGAGGCCGTGGTGCCCATCTGGGCGGCCAGTTCGCGGGAAGAGATGCTGGTGATGCCGTCGTTCTTCAAGGTCCGCAGATAGCGGTAGTACTTGGGCAGGCGTTTGATCACCGGCAGAGATGCTTTACCAGGGGTGTTCATAGGTGGTTCTCCTTTCATCCATCCGATGCCGGTCCTCTGCGCCCACCGTGGCGCTCCGGCAGATTCAAAGAGTTTTGCACAATAATGATACATCTTTGTCAATCTTATTCATTATCTAAAGTATACAGCGGATGTGGAGAATGTCAAATAAAATGGAGCAATTTTTTCAAAAGTTAAGAAATCTTAGCCGCCGCATAATCATTGGACCCGCCGGGAACCCTGAAAAAAACAGAGCAGGAGGGGCTTATGGCAGAGCAGAACGAAAAAAATACCCCGGTGGAAGAGCAGCGGCTGGAAAAAGAGCAGATCGAGGATCTGGGCAGCGTCTACCGCACCAAAGGCCCCCACGCCATCCACTGCCTGACCGTGGTGGGGCAGATCGAGGGCCATGTGGAAGCGCCCCAGGGGCAGAAGACCACCAAGTACGAGCATGTCATCCCGCAGCTGGTGGCTGTGCAGGAGGACCCGGCGGTGGAGGGCCTGCTGGTCATCCTGAACACGGTGGGCGGCGATGTGGAGGCCGGACTGGCGCTGGCGGAGCTGATCGCCAGCATCTCCAAGCCCAGCGCCGCCGTGGTGCTGGGCGGCGGACACTCCATCGGCATCCCGCTGGCCGTCAGCGCCCGGCGGAGCTTCATCGTGCCCACAGCCACCATGACCGTCCACCCGGTGCGGCACTCCGGGATGATCCTGGGTGTGCCCCAGACGATGCGGTGGTTCGAACAGATGCAGGAGCGGATCACCGGCTTCGTGGCGGCGCACAGCGGCATCTCGGAAAAGCGCTACACCGAGCTGATGCTCCGCACCGGCGAGCTGGTCATGGATGTGGGCACCATGCTGGACGGCCGCCGGGCCGTGCGCGAAAAGCTCATCGACGAGCTGGGCGGCATCTCGGATGCGCTGGCGTGGCTGTATCGGGAGATCGAACGCTGAGCGGGTTTTCGTTGCTATTTTCCATAGGTCGTGATAAAATGAAAGAATCGAATACTATGGGAGAAAGAGACAGGGTTGCAACGAAAGATGGCAAAGAAAAAACGAAAAACGACCGCAAGACGCGCACCTGCGCGGAGAAAGAGCCGGGCACAGGAGCGGATGCCCGCAGGGCTGGGCACCCTGTTTGCGGGCCTGCTGCTCATCGTGCTGGCCTTTGTGGAAGGCAGCTCGGTCTGGAAGGCCCTGCACGAGGTATTGTTCGGCCTGTTCGGCTGCGGCAGCTTCGTGCTGGGCGCAGCGATCTGCTATCTGGCCATCCTCTACACACGGGGCGAAGACCTCATCGGCCAGATGTTCAAGCTGATGCTGGGGCTGGTATTTGCCAGCGGCACCGTCATCGTCTTTTCCGAGATCCCTGCCGACATCCCGGCGGCCCGCATGGTAGCGGAGTGCTATCAGAACGGCGTCCATGCCTGGCTGGGCGGCGGTGCCATCGGTGCCCTGCTGGGCGGCAATCTGCTGCTGCTCTGCGGGCGTCCGGCGGCGAATCTCGTGATGGTGGTGCTGGCGCTCTGTGCCAGCCTGTACATTTTTGATATCACCCCCGCCGAACTGTGGCAGTGGATATGTGAACTGGGCGGCAGCGCCCACGAAAAGGGCGTGGCCGTCTACGAGCAGAATGCAGCCCGCCGCGCCGAGCGGCAGGCCGCCCGCCAGGCCGAGGAGGAAGCGGCCGCGCTGGAAGCCGGAGACGAGCCGGACCTTTGCGGCGAAGAGGACGAGGAGGGTGGCTTTGCAGCTCCGGGCTGGCTGTCCGGCATTTTCAGCTGGGGCCACAAGGTGACCAAAGAGCTGGAGGGTGAAGCCGTGCCCGAACCGGTGGACGACTCCCTCGGCTACGAAGCACCTGCTCCCTCCCCCGCACCTGCCCCGGCAGAGCCGCAGGAGGCCCCGGCCTTTACGCCGGTGCAGGTGGGCACGCCCCATCCCCGCGCCTCGTTTGACATCGACCTTGGGCCGGACAGCACCCCCGTGGTCGAAGGCGGCAGTGAGCCCATCGAGCCCTTCATCGTCGGGCCCGGCGGCACCTTCGGGCAGGACCCGCTTCACAAGCCCGCGCCCCGGCCCATCGTGAAGCCGGTGGTGCCCGATGCCATCGAGACAGCAGCCGAAGACTTCTTTGCAAAACCGGAAGCCCCGGCGGCACCCGAAGCACCGGCCCCGGTGGTAACGCCGGGCATCCCGGCCCAGCCGGTGGACGAAGGCCCCGCCGAAGCTCCTGCGTTCGACGGCAGCGGAGCCTTCCAGACACCGACCCTGCCCACCACTGACGAGCCCTCTGTGCCGGTGCGGGTCATGGCCGACAACGTGATGGCCATGCGCTCTGCCCCGGACGAGGACGGCTGGATCAGCATCACCAGCGAACCGGTGGAGGAAAAAGACATCAACACGCTGGTAGCCGCTGCCATGGAAAAGCCCGCCGTCGGCGAGCAGCAGGCAGCCACCGCCCCGGCCGAGGAGCCGGAGCCTGAGGAGAGCTATCAGTACCAGTACCCCGGCATCGACCTGTTCGAAAAGGCCCCGGAGGAGAGCGACCCCAACGCACAGGACGAGCTGAAGGCCAATGCGCAGAAGCTCGTGGACACGCTGGAAAGTTTCGGCGTCCGCACCCGTGTGCTGGACATCTCCCGCGGCCCGTCGGTCACGCGGTATGAAGTCCAGCCCATGGCGGGCGTCAAGATCAGCCGCATCACCTCGCTGGCAGACGACATCGCACTGAACCTGGCCGTCGCTGACGTCCGCATGGAGG
>OGZW01003945.1_pt1 | contig 10665 bp, 10 predicted proteins | sample 1577001 | NCBI WGS metagenome assembly OGZW01 (sample SAMEA3541519, study PRJEB24748) | human gut metagenome | biome: human gut; feature: human-associated habitat; material: faeces | place: China | collected 2012
AAACACGCTCTAATACATATGCAAATCAATCTTGTTCCACTACAGCATTTCTCATGCTAATCTCAATAAAATATGGCTAAAATTCAGTGCTTTTCACATCTATTTTCGTATCAGTCCACTAAAATTTAATTGCCTGGTATTTTTATATTCTCTGTATTCTTCCCCAAATCTTTTAATTGATTTGCCGGATTAGAAATAGACAGCCGTATTTCATCCAGAATTATCAGATGTAGATAACTCTCTTATATACGGAATAACAGGAGGTGTGCCACATTATATCAATAAACTGGATGTAAATAAAAATGTGGATGAAGCATTATTAGATAATTTATTTCTGCAAAAAATGTATAGTTGAAATTTTCCACAAGTTACAATCCACATCTTCTAAAAAGCATTTTTCAAACACGTTTTACCATTTTAAAAACATTCTCTGAGGGCGTCTCTTTGCCTGCGGTAACTCAAATTTACAAAAAATTTGGTGTTTTTTTCTATTATGAAAGTGAGAAAAAAGTGCTATAATCCCCTATGGCAGAATATATTCTGTAATAAAACGGAATAAAATAGTTATTTTTATGGAAGAATGTTTCGTAGAGAAAAGGCGATTTTACACCTTCATCGAAGGGGCATCCGATTGATTGAGCAAGAGATTGGAGTGACAGAAATGAATTTGACAGAAAAAGAATTTGTAAAGTTTTTAAGCAAGTTTGATGAACATCCATTTGATGTGAAAATTGGAGATGAGGTAAGCCATATAGGTAAGGGAGAGTCGGAATTTACAGTAATTTTTCATAAGATTCCGTCGATGAAAGAACTATTAACGAGTACATCAATTGCGCTTGGCGAAGCTTACATGGATGGAAAGCTTGAAATAGAAGGTGACCTGTACCATGCTTTGAATATGTTTTTAGGACAGATGGGTAAGTTTTCTACGGATAAAAAAGCGTTGAAGAAATTGATTTTTTCTTCACTTACGAAAAAGAACCAGCAGAAGGAAGTTTCCTCTCATTATGATATAGGAAATGATTTCTACAAAATGTGGCTTGATGAAACGATGAGCTATTCCTGTGGATACTTTAAGCATCCTGAGGACACTTTGTATCAGGCACAGGTACAGAAGGTAGAAAGAATTCTGGAAAAATTATATTTGAAAGAGGGGATGACACTCTGTGATATAGGCTGCGGATGGGGGTATTTACTGATTGAAGCAGCGAAAAAGTACGGAATTAAAGGTGTAGGAATTACTTTAAGTAAAGAACAAAAGAAGAAATTTGAGGAGCGGATTAAGGAAAATCATCTGGAAGATCAGTTAGAAGTTCGTCTGATGGATTACAGAGATTTGCCGGAATCTGGATTTAAGTTTGACCGAGTTGTCAGTGTCGGAATGCTTGAACATGTTGGAAGAGATAACTATGAATTGTTCATGAAGTCTGTAAAAAGTATTATGAATCCAGGCGGACTTTTCCTGCTTCATTATATAAGTGCATTGCAGGAACATCCGGGAGATGCCTGGGTAAAGAAATATATTTTCCCAGGTGGAGTTGTCCCATCACTACGTGAGATTATCAACATTGCAGGTGACTATCAATTCTATACATTGGATGTGGAGAGTCTTAGAAGACATTATAATAAAACATTACTCTGTTGGAACGCAAACTTCCAGAAACATAAAGATGAAGTAAGAGAAATGTTTGGCGAAAGATTCATCCGTATGTGGGAATTATATCTTTGTGCTTGCGCCGCCACATTCATGAATGGTATCATTGATTTGGATCAGATATTATTTACGAATGGGGTAAATAACGATTTGCCGATGACAAGATGGTATTAATTTAGCTATATCAGATGTGAAATGATTCCCATCTCGTAGCAAGAATGCCGGGGCATTCTTGATTTTGAATCCGTAGAATTAATTATTAAGACTGCTCTGATTAATAAAGTACGTAGTCTATTTTGTATATGGAAAGTCGCGGTTGATTACGAGAAATTATCCATTCGAATCATTGGGTAAAAGAATCTGATGCAATAATAGATAAAATAATAAACGTAAGAAAATGAAGAGAGGAATTAAGGAAATGAATATTATATTAGCATCTGGTTCGCCAAGAAGAAAAGAATTACTGGCACAGGCTGGATTTGACTTTGAAGTAGAAGTAAGCAACGCTGACGAGAATGTGGCAGAGGAATCTCCGACAGAAATGGTCGAGGAACTTGCCGCAAGAAAGGCAGAAGCTGTCGTTAATCTTCATAATAAAAAAGAAGACAACTGCCTTGTAATCGGTGCTGATACTATTGTAGTGCTTGACGGGAAAATTCTTGGAAAGCCATCCGACGAAGCAGATGCTAGAGCGATGCTCGCCTCTTTATCCGGTCGGACACATCAGGTGTATACAGGAGTAGCGTTGTTTTCAGTAAAAGAAGGTATCATAGAAAAAAAGACAACCTTCCACGAATGTACCGATGTGACAATGGTTTCCATGACAGAAAAAGAAATCGCAGATTATGTAGCATCTGGCGATCCGATGGATAAAGCCGGAGCATATGGTATTCAAGGTCTGGCAGCGATATTTATCTCCGAAATAAAGGGAGATTACTACAATGTCGTGGGATTGCCAATCAGCAGAGTATACCATGAAATTGAACAATTCTGATTTGCCGCAGGAAAAGAGATGCTCGCAGGAAATAAAAGAACCTATATTTGTGACTTTAGTCGCTGCGGTTTGAATACTCGCTTATACACGCTCGTATCCAAACCTTGCTCCGAGGCCACAAATATAGGTTATTTCATTCTCTGAGAGCTGTCTTTGGAAGTTGAAGAACAGTCAGAATTTATGTTTTGGGGAGATTTGAGGGATTTACCTTCAGGACTTCGTCTGTTCCGTCTGCCTCGCCAGCTCGGCAAATCAGAATATATAAAATTGTATTAAACAGCCTATGCACTTTCCTACTGCGGCGGCTTTTACCATGTAAGGAAATCCTTTTCTCAGTTTGATTCTTCTGGAAAATATAGGAATGATATTTACTACCTCCGCAAGTGCACCGGCAAGACATCCAGCAAATATTCCTGTAAAAAGACCGACAATATTGATTATACTAAGAGCTGCCGTATAAGAAATCCACTGTAAGTCTGGTTGATATAATGATACGAGATTAAAAAAAATCAATCCTAATGCCATGCTATTTTCGTAGGTCGGGATTGCGTCTGCCGTTTTCGTGAGTCCTGCCAGCCTTGTTACAATTCCAATCAAACTGATAAATGCAATAAACCCACCTGCCACAGCAAATCCTGCACCAAAAGCAACCCAGCCTAAAATAACTTTATTTATTATTGGCACTGTCATTATTCCCAGACACATCCAGTTCTTCTCCCTTCCGTGAGGCTCCCAATAAAAAAGTTCTATTTACATCCTGCTCGTAAAGGCGCATCTGCACCTGAATTGGTGTTGGTTCATTTGTAACTTTTTTCCCCGGAACATGATTAAAAAACAGAAAAATTCCCAATGCCAGTCCCACAGAATAAAAGAGTTCCACAAATGTAGGATCGTCTGGCTTTGTTCCAAGAAATACTTTATAAAGCTGGCCAAATACTTTCACCATGTCTACATCATTATTGTATCCCATAACTGTAATGCCTGCTCCAAAAAAACAAGTCGCACAAATAAATAAAATCTTTATCACCTGTACCCATTTTTTGCTTTTTAGCTCTTCTGCTTTATAATAGATAACCATATCAGTCTCACCGGTATTTCGAACTTCACCATACGGAATCTGTTCCGAAATTTTCTCAATCAATAATAAGATTGATAGAAAAACCCTACCTTCTTTTTCGTTTTTCTCATCAAACTCATATAAAACAATATTTTTGATTTTCTTCTCTATCTCCTTATCTTCACAAAAAACAGAAGCAATGTCCCCAATATGAATTTTTCCATGATTTACATAGGAACTCTGCTCTGCCTTCAGATAAATAATTTTTTTCTCCATAACAAATTCCTCAAAGATTTCAGTTTTCCTTAGTATTGGCATTCTTCCTCAATTTATTCAGTATTTTTTTCTCCATCCTAGATACCTGTACCTGAGAAATTCCAATCTTTTTTGCAATCGCCGCCTGGGTCTGATTTTGGAAGTACCGCATATGGATAATCTGGCGTTCCCGCTCATTTAGTTTTTTTAATAATTCCTGTACATATATGTTATCTACGGTCTGTTCTATCAAGTCAGCCTGCTGTTCGAGTTTATCTTCTAAATGAATTTCATCTCCCTCACTCTGATAAATGACCTGGTGTAGAGAACACACCTCCTGACCAGATTCCATTGCCATAAGGATATCGGACTCGTCCATATCTAAGGTGACCGCAATTTCTTTTAATGTTGGTTCTCTATTGTATAATTTTTGATAGTGTTCTTTTTCTCTTTTGATTTTATAAGAAGCCTCTTTTAGGCTCCGGCTTACTTTCACAATACCGTCATCTCTTAAAAATCTCTTGATTTCTCCCATAATTAATGGCACTGCATAGGTGGAGAACTTTACATTTCTTTCTAAATCAAAATTTTCAATGCATTTTAACAGTCCGATACTGCCGATTTGAAATAAATCTTCTTTATCATATCCCCGTCCCTGAAAACGTTTTACCACGCTCCAGATCAAACCGGAGTTTTCTTCTACTAATATTGACTGTGCTTCTTTATTTCCTTCTTTTGCCTGCTTAATTAATTCACAGGTTCTCTCCACACTCCTCCCCCTTCCCTATAATTTTTATAAGTTTTACTGTCGTTCCTTTTCCGGGTACACTTTTCACTTCTACCTCATCTGCGAATGCTTCCATAAAGGTAAAGCCCATCCCGGAACGTTCCTGTGTATGTAGGGTTGAATACAATGGCTGCATCGATTTTCCGACATCTTTTATACCTATACCATAGTCTGTTATAAGTACTGTTATCTTTTTATCTTCTCTTTTAAAATACGCCTCAATATCGCCTCCTGTTTTTGGATAGGCATGGATAATCGCATTAGTGACTGCCTCTGAAACAGCTGTTTTAAAATCAGATATTTCTTCTAAGGTCGGATCTAATACCGAAGCAAATACCGCTGCTGTCGTCCTGACAATTTTTTCATTTTCCGGGCGATTACGAAATACCATTTTTAAACTGTTACTATTCTCCCCTGCCTGTTTCATTCGTATACCTCCTTTACTTTTTCAATACTGTCTAAAACTGTAACCAGGTTTAATATTCCTGCCATTTCCCACATCTTTTGAATTAATTCATTCCCTCCAAACAGATATACCTTTCCATTAATTGGATGTATCTTCCGCACTCGTCCTAATATCAGGCCAATTCCTGAACTGTCCATAAAGGAAGTATCGGAAAAGTCAAAAATAATATCACGGATAATAAATTTCATGAAACTTTGCTCACATTCCCTTCTTACTTTTTCAGCCTGATAGTGATCAATTTCTTTCGGAAGTCTGATAACTAAACATTGATTTTTTACATGGCAGCATCCCATTTTTCCCTCTCCTTTTATTTTTATTGTAATATTTAACTCTGAATAACTATATTTTACCGAAAACAAAAAAATAAGTCCGACATATTTTGTCGAACTTATTTTTATTCGTAATAATTTTATAAAATTAGTTATTGCTATTTGATGTATCTGCACCGAAGTCTTCTTCTGTTGTACTCTTTGTACTACTCTTCTTAGATGTGGAAGAATCAGAACTGCTCGTAGTATCTGACTTAGAGTCTGTCGTTGTACTTCCGCCTTTTGCCTTCGCTGCTGCTTCTTTCGCAGAGTTAATTACCATATCAAGACCAAGATTTGCTGCCTTACGAATCAGCTCACTATCTCCTGAATTATTGATAATATCATAGAAATATTCCTGTGCCTTATCTGTATTCTTATTTAAGTACTTATAGCACATCGCAATATGATACTCTGTATTGTAGCTCTTATCATACTTATAGGACTGCTCAAGGTCATCTAATGCATCCTGATATTTATATGCATCAAAGGAAGCCTTTCCACTGTTATATAACTGTGCTGCAGCATTCTGGAAAGCTTTATCCTTCATGGATGTATATAAATTCTTGGCTGTTGTGGATGGCAGAGAGTCTTTGTCTACTTTTAAGAGATGCTTTGCACATTCCACATAATTTCCACTGGAGTATGCCTGACTGGCCTTTAAGATGCTGTCATACATGCTGTCTTCGCCTTTGGAGCCTTCGTAAACTTTAAGACGCTTAGTAAGCTTCTTATTCTTTTTCTGGAGGCTCTTCTTGTCATCTTTTAATGTGCTGATTTCTGCATCTTTTTTATTCGTAGTCTGGCTGTACTCTTTCTTTAAGTTATTATAGTCAACGCTTACGCTTGCCTTTACACTAGGAATAACAAGAACAAACATCGCAACTACACCGATGGCAAGACCAATCAGCATGTAAACAAACTGTTTCCATGTTTCCTTGTTCGGATCTTCATAATGATCTACCGGACGTACATTTCTAAGGTTTTCATTATCTGGTTTTAAGGCATCTGCCGGACGCTTCTCCGGTACAGTGTCCGGGTTCTCGCCCATCTCATTCAGATATCTGCGCGCTGTTGTGTTATAGCGGTCAATTGCCAGTGCGTTATTCAAATCAATCTGTGCAGAAGCATTATCTCCTGCACGCATATGAAGAAGGGCAAATAACAGATGTGCATTCACAAAGTTTGGTGTGATGCTAAGTACCTTCTTTACCTGAATCATTGCAAGGTCATCGCTTCCCTGCTTCGCATAGGAAAGTGCGGTGTTGTACTTCTTCGCGGTCTCGTTAATTTCCTCAAACACTGCCGGATGTTCTTCCATCTGACGGATGTAAAGATTCGCAACGTTCTCTTCTACAGAAGAAAGCTTTGCGCTAATCTTCCATTGGATATAAGCCTTTCCGCCTTCTCCCATCTCATTGTAGACAAGACCTAAAAGATTTCTCGCATTCTTGTGGGACTTATTATAGTTGAGAGCTTTCTTTAAATAAATCTCTGCGCCGCTTAAATCATGCATCTGCGCCTTTTCAAGGCCGATATTATAATAATAATCTGCGGTATTTAATGCTTTTGCTATGTGTTTATTGTCAAAACCACAGGCGTTGCAGTATCTGCTCGCGCCGACTGGCCGACCACATTTAATACACTTCATTATATTCCTCCTACTAAACTTACTTAGAAGCTTTCTTTCCCTCACGCTCTGCTACCAGTTCTTCTACAAGATCTGTTATATCCTTAATGTCATCACTAAACAGCTCATCCTCACCGATTTCTACGCCTACTGCTGGTTTAAACTTCTTTAACTCTAAATCATAATCAAACATGATATATCCTCACTTTCAAAACATTGTTGCTGCAAGTTCCTTTATCTCTCCCACTAAATACAGGGAGCCAAGACATAAAAGATTCTCTTCTTTTTCATCTCCTCTATCTCGTAAAGCTGCCTTAAATGCCTCACCGGCACTCTCAAATTCGCATATCGGACATCCTGCCGCTTCTTCAAAGCACTGTCTGACCGCAGCAGTATCCGCTCCTCTTGCACTGTCTATCTTTGTAATGTATATTCTCTTCCACGGAATCTTTCCAAGTATACGAATCATCTCGGTATAATCTTTATCCGAGCAGACTGCAAACAATAAGAGCCACTCTTTATCAGAATCAGCTAAACTGTTATAAATCTGACGAACCGCTCCCGGATTATGTGCTCCATCCACATAAACATTCTCTGCAATCTCTTCCATCCTTCCAGCCCAGAACATCTCTAAAATGCCATTTCTGATAACATTCTCCGCCAAATCTGGCAAAAGGACATGTGCGGCAAGTGCGGCAAGCGCTGCATTCTGTACCTGATAGGAAGCATAACTCTTTACCTTTAAGTTACTTATCTTATAATAACGGCTATTGATAGAAAAATCAATCTTATTCTCGTATTTTTTTAAAATTGTAAGGTCTTGCGATTTCAGCCCGTAAACTGGGGATTTTTTTTCTTTCGCAGTTCTTTCGATAACAGGAAATGCCCCGTTTTCTTCATCAACAGCAACAACTGGTATCCCATTTTTTATAATTCCTGCTTTTTCTGCTGCAATCTTTTCAATCGTATCGCCGAGAATCTCCATATGGTCATAACTGATGGAAGTAATTATGGAAAGTACTGGATCTGAAAGTACTGTTGCATCAAGACGTCCGCCAAGTCCAGTCTCTAAAATACAGTAGTCAATTTCTTTTTGTGAAAAAAAAATCATTCCCATCAGAAAAAGAATCTCAAAAAATGTAAGAGGCTGCAATCCCTGCTTCTCACCCTTTTCCATAAAAGACTTCACCTGACACCACGCTAAAATCAATTCTTCATCAGAACACTCTTTAAAATTAATACGAAATCTCTCGTTAATCTTTACCAGATGAGGAGAGGTAAATAATGCTGTCGTATACCCTGCCTGTCTTAAAATCGAGTCAATATATGCGCTGACCGAACCTTTTCCATTTGTCCCTGCAATATGAATCACCCGGAGATTCCTTTCCGGGTGATTCGCTAATTCCAGATAATCGGAGAGATTGGACAGACTTGCTTTGGCACCGAACTTGGGTATCTCATTAATTTCCCGTTCCATTTCGCTGTAGGTCATCATTCCTCTATCCCTCTTATCTCTATTTATTTTTTAAGCTGAGAAAGACGCTCTGCAACCTGTGCTGCCATAGAAGTGTATTTCTCTAATTTTTCTTTTTCTGCCTCTACCTTTGCTGCTGGCGCTTTGCTTATGAACTTCTCGTTAGAGAGCATTCCTTTGGCTCGTTTAATCTCGCCCTCAAGACGTTTTGCTTCTTTTTCAAGACGGGCGATTTCTTTTTCTACATCTACAAGCTCTGCAAATGGCATATAGATTACTGCGTCAGGGATAACGGTAGATACTGCATCGTCTGCAATACCAGCTTTATCTGCCTGTACATGTACTTCGCTTGCATAACCAAGTGTTGCAAAGAATACTCTGGAGTCCTCAAATACTTTACGAACTTCCTCTTTTTCAGATACTACATATACGCTTGCTTTCTTGCTTGGTGGTACATTCATATCTGCACGAAGGTTACGGATATTTCTTACTGCATTCTTAATGATTTCTACTTCATTCTCCTCTGCCTTAAAGTCAAATGCTTCCTCGAATACAGGCCAGTCAGATACCATGATGGACTCTTCTTCATCCTGTAAGCTGCAGAAGATTTCTTCTGTGATAAATGGCATATATGGGTGTAATAACTTTAAGGAAATTGTCAATACTTTCTTTAATGTAAAGAGTGCTGCTGCCTTTGTTGTATCCTCTTCGTTATAAAGTCTTGGTTTTACCATCTCGATGTACCAGTCACAGAATTCTTCCCAGATAAAATCATTTAACTTGGAAACAGCAACACCGAAGTCGTAATTCTCCATGTTATCTGTCACTTCTTTTACAAGAGAGTTTGCCTTAGATAAGATCCACTTATCTGCTGGTGTTAAATCATCAAGAGATACGTTGCTGAGGTCTGCTTTTTCAATATTCATTAACATGAATCTGGAAGCATTCCATACTTTGTTGGCAAAGTTTCTGCTTGCAATAATCTTCTTCTCAGAGTAACGCATATCGTTACCAGGTGCGTTACCAGTTACTAAAGTAAGACGAAGGGCATCTGCACCATACTGGTCGATAATCTCTAATGGGTCAATACCATTACCAAGAGACTTACTCATCTTACGTCCCTGCTCATCACGAACAAGACCATGAATCAATACGTCACTGAATGGACATTTGCCAGTCTGCTCGTATCCGGAGAATACCATACGGATTACCCAGAAGAAAATAATATCATAACCGGTTACCAGTACATCTGTCGGATAGAAATACTTGAAGTCCTCTGTCTCTTCCGGCCATCCAAGTGTTGAGAACGGCCACAGTGCTGAACTGAACCAGGTATCCAGTGTATCTTCATCCTGTGTCAGATGTGTGCATCCGCAATGCGGGCATTTTTCCGGCATCTCACGTGCAACAACCACTTCTCCACATTCATCACAATAGTAGGCCGGAATTCTGTGTCCCCACCAGATCTGACGTGAAATACACCAGTCACGGATATTTTCCAGCCAGTTCAGGTAGATCTTACCAAAACGTTCCGGTACGAATTTTAATTCGCCGGTCTTGATCGCATTGATCGCCGGTTTGGCAAGCTCATCCATCTTAACAAACCACTGTGGTTTGATCATCGGTTCAACGGTTGTCTTGCATCTGTCATGTGTTCCAACGTTGTGTACATGTTCTTCAATGCTTACAAGGTATCCTTCTTTTTCCAGATCTTCTACGATTGCTTTTCTTGCTTCGTAGCGATCCATTCCGGAATATCTTCCGTATCCTTCTACGATGGTAGCATCATCATTCAGAATATTGATTTCCTCCAGATTATGACGTTTGCCTACTTCAAAGTCATTCGGATCATGTGCCGGTGTAATTTTTACACATCCTGTTCCAAATTCTTTGTCAACATACTCATCCGCAATAACCGGGATCTCACGGTCAGTCAGAGGCAGTTTCAGCATCTTTCCTACCAGATCTTTGTATCTGTCATCTTCCGGGTTTACTGCTACTGCGGTATCTCCCAAAAGTGTCTCCGGACGGGTCGTTGCG
>OGZW01003946.1_pt1 | contig 10662 bp, 9 predicted proteins | sample 1577001 | NCBI WGS metagenome assembly OGZW01 (sample SAMEA3541519, study PRJEB24748) | human gut metagenome | biome: human gut; feature: human-associated habitat; material: faeces | place: China | collected 2012
CCACTTTTCAAGGTTAATTGGTGAAGAAATGAACATTGTTTTTCGTTCCTTTTCTGGCAGTGGCTTCAATTCTCCCAATGGAGGTTTTTTACTATTCGTAACACCTCTGAAACGCCAATATAGCCTGTCATATTGCTTTTCGTCCAAAAGATTATAGTATGTGTATGGTTTCAACGGTGTAGGTATATACTGTTGATCAGCATCATCAAAAAATGCCGCAATAAATTTATTTGTTTCTGCCGCTGAATCATATAACATTTGATAGACAATGTTAGCCTCCCATACAACGCCCTTCCCCTTTTTCTCGGAATAGAGTTTTTGATAATATGTTTCTTCACATAAAACAAGAACAAACTCTGACTCCATGATTTGATGCTCCATCCACCTCGGCCATCCTTCAGGAGGTGCTTCTTCATATTGGTCTATCATCGCATCAATGCCTTCTGAACGTAGTCTATTTGCCAATTCCAACACTTTATCTTCATATGCTTGATTTTTATGGGCATATGAAATAAACACTTTTGGGTTATTTTCCATATCTGTCTCCTATTCTTTTTTATTGATTCCAATACTTCTAATATTTGACCTTATCGCAAACAATGGAACTGGTAGTATTCCTTTTGCTTTTTTCTTTTCAATACTAATTGCAGTTACTTGACATTCCTCAAAATATTCCATTTGACAATGCCATTCCAATGCGTCTGCTTCCTGTTCGGATAAAGTATATACGACATTATGGAACGGCAATATAATTCTATCGCTTTCTGGCATTTGACAATCTACCAATATTTTTTTCTTATAACAAATTACGAAGTTTTCCAAAACAAAAGGCTTCTCACCGACATTAAAGATTTCAATTCCATGTTCAGAAAAACTTTCTTTCACACGATATTCTTTCTCTGTCAACTCATTTTCTGGGGTTGCTACCATTTGGAAACATAGCTTCGGTCGTCCTCGAAAAATAGTAGTCAGTTCATTTAACAACCAGCCAATAATAACTCCTAAAATGCCAATAGCTGCACTAATCAGTTCCATTTTCTATTGTTCTCCACCTTTAATTCAGCTTAATCTCGTCGCAATTCTTCAGCAACTGTTTCAGCTGAGAACGAATCTTTTCTACATAATCATCAATATCCGCATCCGTCTGTAAAGTCTTTGCCTGGAATACAACCTGCCGGTTATAGGCACGGACAACCTTTTTCTTTGTCGGAGCAGCTTTTTTCCCTGGCTGCGTCGGCTGTACCGGTGGCTTCTGTGCTGGCGGAGCCAGAACAGACTCGATATTGCTGACGGTATCATCCTTATACTGGCACATTGGCAGAAACATAGCATCCAAAAGGGCAAGGCTCTTTAATTCTGCGATTTTCTCCTTGCACTGGCTGAAATATCTGTCCGACTTTTCAATCAGATGGGATGCCTTGGAATCGCCGTTTGCGGCAGTGTGAGTTGCTTCCATACACTGACGAACCGTTTCCAGAACCTCAGCACGTTTTTCTTCCAGCATCTTGTCATGGGCGGTACGAACCGTATCCATCAACGGATTCAGTTCACGAATCCGGGTATAGTTAAACTTGCTTCCGGTCTGAACCATCGTAATCAAACGAATGGTATTCAGCGCCTTGTGTGCTTCCTCATTTTCCGCAATTCGGTCAAGGTCATCATGCAGAGAGTTTTCAAACTGTACTGCCTGGTCGAATACTGTTACCTGGGTCTTGAAGAAGTTTTCAATGCCGTTGCTCATGGCTTCTTTATTATCAAAGAGAGCATCCTCTTTTTTCAGCACACGCTCAATCAGGGCAATATTGTCTTTCTTCTGGGAAAGTACATCATCCATCAGATGAATGGCTTCCTGAACTAATGCACGGTCTGGGTATTTATGTCCGTCATAACGGGCATCCAGAGAAGTATAGTAATCACGCTGTTCACTGAATTTCTCAGTCACAAAGCGAATAAGACCATCTTCATCATCCGGTACATCCATGACGTCAAAATACTCACGTAGCATTTCTTTAACATCACGTAGCATCGTAGCAGAAATATTTTTACGTTTGCTGATAGACGTCTTACCGATCTCACTCTTTTTGCGGAGCATATCCGGCAGTTTCGGGTCATCCGGCTGAATGGTATTGCCTGCATACTTGATGGTCACTTTCTGGGAATAAATCAGCTGTGCCGCAACCGCAGCAATGTCGATTTCTTTCCAGCCATACGGAATCGCACTGTATTTGCTTTGCACATCTGCCATAGAGGTCGGCAGCTTTTTCGCATCCTGCATTTCCAGGTATTCTTCCATAGCAGAAGCTGCATCACGGTTCGGTTCCATGCCCGGAAGTGCTGTTACCGCACCTGTCAGAATCGCAATAATATCTGCATCACTGCCTGCATTATCTGTAATCAGATCGAGCTTGCTATATACATGATCAACCAGATATTCAAGAGACTGGTCAATCTTGCTCTTGGCATTTCCGGCTTTGATTTCCAAATGCTCACCATCTACATAGAACTGTGCTCCTTCAATGGCATTTTGTAATTCGGTCATAGCGCTCAGCTCATATTTTCCGGCTTCGTCCTGCTGATCGCTGATGATTTTCTGCACACTCTTAGGAAGCTGGCTTACATTTCTCTGTTTTACATACTTACGAATCTTCATGGCAGATTCCAGAGATTCATAATAAGGCGTATCAGCCAGAACCACGATTGCTTCGTTGCCTTTGGACTCTGCCATCAGACGATAATCCGTTTTTTCAATAGCATCGGTAGCAACGGTCAGGAAACGCAGACGCATACCGCCTGTTGCCACACCAACGGTAATGCCGTCAACCATCTGATCGAAGGCAAAGTCATATTTCCCATAACGGAACTTCTTGGTTGTGAAAATATCGCCATAAATCATCTGGGCGATACGCTCCACGATAGAAGCGGTATCCACATTGGTGTCTCGGATTTCACGCTGAATGTCCTGTTCTTCATCTGTCAAGAAATTATAGGTGTCGCCGGTTCTGCCAATATAGTTCTGGCTCATCAGACGGTCAAGACATCCACGGACAGCTTCACGCATGATAATCTTATCTACACGAATATCGTCTGCCATAAGGATAACGATATTGTCCAGATTGGAAGGAATATCATCAATATATCGAATCAAGTACAGAAGTTTCAGTACATCCACATCCTGTTGTTCGATACCATCACCATTGTCAGCCGCTTTCTGGCAACGCTCGATTACCCGGCGGATAGAACCGTCCAGGAAAGTATGTACGGTATCATAAAAACGGAAGAACGGAACAAGTGCATACTCGTCTTTCTCCTGAATTTTCTGTGCAGCTTCCTGGAAACCGGACAACATGGAACGCTCACCACCAGACAGGTGCTTGCCCGAATTTCCGTGTTTTCGGATTTCAGCAAATACTTTCTGCATGATGATGAACTGATACGGCACGAATGGGAAGTTCTCTGTAAATTCTCTCGGACCGGAGTAGCCTTTAATGTCCAGAATAGAGCCACTGAAGCTGAATAGGTTACGAAGGACAGAATCATTCTGCTCATAAACGGTTTCCAAATCCGTTGTTGCTTCCGATTTCTTTTTCAAGATACGCTTCTGGATAACTTCGTCCACGGAGGAAGAAGATAAGCTCAGTCTTGTCTTGAAACGAGCCTGAATACGGGAGAACTCATCGGCACGAACTTTGATGATTTCATCAATCGCTTCCTGTCCGGTACAGATCACCCAGATCTTACCTTCGCACTCGCTTCCGATTTTTTCGGTCAGAGACTGGAGGTTCAAAAGCATATCGGTATCTGTTCCCACATACTGACCAACCTCGTCAATCATAAACAGTAGACGGAAGTTTGCAGGTTTAGTATCTACATAGGCTTTCATATCTTCCACAAGCTGTGCAATAGAAATTTCTGTTGCAGTTTTATCATTGAACCACGTCTTGGCATCGTCCTCACTCATATCCAGAACTTCCATCAGTGTCGGGATGATGAACTTACCATTGAAAGCAAAGGCACGGCGCATTTCAAGCCAAGGCTTGCCTTTCTTTTCTTCAAAAACTCTGCGGAACTCCTCTGTCTTACCCTGCTGGTCAATATAACGTTCCATCATGGCAACTTTCAGATTTTCACCGTAAAATCCCAGATGGTTGTAGAACATCTTTGCAAAAACACGAAGTACAGCAGTCTTGTCTTTATTGCTGAAGCCTTCAATATCAATATTGAAAAGAATGGTTTCCGTCTGCCCCTTCGTGGCACGGTCGATCAGCATAAAAGTTGCCGGGTCATCCTCAAACTTTTTACGAAAACGCTCCACACTGCGAATGCCTTTTACCTCTTTATTTTCCAAAAGGTAGGAAAGCATTTTCAAAAAGTGAGATTTACCACTTCCAAAGAAACCGGAAATCCAAACACCCATATCGGCTGTCGGCTGGTCGAAAGCATCACCGTAATAGTTGAAGAACGTAATGAAATGTTTCTTCAATTCTCTGGTAATGACATATTCATTTAATTCCTGCTCGATTACATCATCAGCAGCCTGATCTACTTTAATTACACCATTGATTTTGCGGTTAATGTCATCCGCAAACATATCTCGAATCATCATACAATTTCTCCCCTGAACTTTGTCTATTCGATTGTTTCCCATTCAACTACACTTTTATTAATATTTACTCAATCTCCGAAAAGGCTCTATAATAATCATTTATTCGGAGTCTGTTAAATAGCTTCACATGATATCCATCAAATTCTCCAGGATACATGACCACAATTGGAATATCTGAAAAATATGGCTGTAATGCTTCCAGTAAATTGTGAATTCTCACGAACGGAAATACTTCTCCCACTCCGGTCAGCATCAGTACATCTCCTTTTGCATGCGGTTTGTATTGAATTTTTTCTGCAAATTCCCTATTCGTGATTGCTGAATTCAATTGTTCCAGAAGATAAGCACTTCCCTCTGTTTCTTCCATCTCTGGAATTTCGTCTATAATATCCATGTCCTCGCAAATAGAAAGAAATGTTTTATATAAATTACAAACAATCAAATGACAAGCTAAGGACTGGTCAGTTTCCAACTGATTGACAAAATGGCGGACAACCATTTCGTTCTCCGGTTCATAACAGAAAATTCTGATGTTCTCTTCGTTGCTTGTTCCTTTTCCTTCCAGTAACTCTGTTTTCTGGATCAATGCACGCACTTTATCCAAGCGCATCTTTATGTCACTCATCGGGTTACCTCCTACACAAAGCAATTAAACGCTGGCAGTATCGCCGTATCGCCATTGCTTCTAATGGCATTCTCCAAAACAGGATGCAGCCATACTGGATTCAAATGATCTGCCTTGAAGTTGTCGAGATATTCTGTTTCGACAAGCACTCTGGCAATAATCTGTTTTAACTTTGTTATTGTAGTATCGCTCCAGGAAGCCACGGTATCATTCTGCTCCTGCAAGCGCATAAAAAATGTATTCAAATCTATTTTACCAAAAGACGTGTCCCTTAATCTGTACTTCTCGCCAATGACTGTCAGCATAAATTCCCAAACCAGTCGACTCTGCTTCATCAATGCATACAGACAAATCTGTTTTGCCACATCCGTCGGCTGTGACGCAATCGCAGAAACCAGAGAATCATCTTCCAGTGCATGAAGCCGTTTGATGCAGGCTTTCGCCATGCGTGTGATAGATTTTTCCGTTGGGTACTGAAAAAGATTCTGCTCTACAATTTCTTTGACAATCGCATCATCAGAAAATCCTTCTGACATAAGCTTTGCAGTGGAACGCATTTCGTAAAAAAGAAACGACTCTCTAGTCAAAGAAGCAATATAAGGATAAGAATGATCCATGTTCCCACACCTCCTTACTGCTCCTCTTTTTTATCCGGAACAAATTCCATGATATCTCCCACGTCACAATTTAAAGCAGAACATATCTTTGAGAGAATCTCTGTACTTACATTTTCATCTTTTGATAATCGAGACATCGTTGTTGTACTAACTCCTGTCATTGCACGCAAATCTTTCTTCATCATTTCTTTATCAATTAACAATTTCCACAATTTCTTGTAACTAACTGCCATTTTTTCACCTCAATCTTATTTGCTTGAAATATCTGTTCACATGGTATTTATCACCTGTTATTTATCATCATATCATAAAAATGCGTTTCAAACAATCTAATCTATCAAAAATCGTAATTCAATTCCGAAATATCGCATTTAAAATCACGGTAAATAGTAACCCGAGGAATCCCAATTGTAACCGCTGAATTGGAATCCGAGCTGATACAAAAAAGCAGTCGATCCTAAATGTGAAAGACTGCTTTATATCATATTTCTTATTGCTTTGTGTGTATATTTAACTGATTGTCTATATCACGTCCTGCATACATTACTCTAAGTATTGTTAAAACCATTCAAAAATTCCTCTCAAATCACTGTCAGCCTGTTCTGATACTTCTATTTCATATATCATAAGCCATAATCTTTGCGAATATCAGAAAAGGCTTTCTTAGCATTTTTTGTCCGTCCAGCCTGCATATCCGCATATCCCTTCTCTAATTCTTCATTGAACTCTACCTCTGATAATGCGCTGATATCAACATGTCTAGCAGATGGTATTTTTACTTCAAACGGAAGACCTCTCTGTAAGATAATCTGCATATAAAACATCTCCTTCCTGCCATATTTTTATGTTATGCAAAACCTCCGAACGGCTTTAGGCCATAAATCAGTTATTATTATTCCTAATCAAAATCTGTATGATTTTATCATAATTTTCCGGTCTGTGTGGAAACGTACAGTCTGTGCATACCTTGATTTTTTTGCCATTCTTCTCTATGTAGGTCTTACTTCCGGGACAGTTTGGCATACTATACATAGGACAATAACAAAACAGACAATTAAAGTCATCCGAAAGTCCCTTGTGACACGGAAAATATTTGCAATCTTTGTTTTTAAAGTATTTATAAGAGTTTTCCATTTTTATTCCTTCTATATTCATATGCTTTTCTCACAAAGCTCTCTGCAAAATGCGGATTTGACGGATAATACAGGTGCGGAAATCCAAGCCAGTAATTATCATGGCTTATCACGCAGTCGTAGCTTCTGCCTGTGGCCGGCTTGGTCGCAATACAATCGGCTCCGTTATCGGTGCTGTCGTAATAATGAAATTCATGCGCCTTTATTTTTTCATTTGGCGGTAGAAAATTGCTATGCTTTTCTGCAAGTTCAATATATCCGAACCTGACCAGCTTTCCCTTAAAATGACACCCACCATCCAGTGCCCCCACAAGCTGCGACACACTCACATCATTTTGTGTATCTGTATTATATTGTGTATCTGCTTTGTTTTGTTCATCAGCCTTGTTTTGCTCATCTGTATCATCACAGATGTTACGGATATATGTGTGAATATACATAAATCCTCCACACTCGGCAACCGTCGGCATTCCGGCTCTAAAAGCTTTTTTTATGGCATTCAGCATAGATACGTTTTTACTCAGTTCCCTTGCATACAGCTCCGGATAACCGCCTCCAAGCAGCATTGCATCACAATCCTCTGGAAGGCTGGTATCGTGAAGCGGTGAAAAATACTGTAATTTTGCACCGCATTTTTTAAGAAGCCTCAAATTATCTTCATAATAAAAACAAAATGCTTCGTCCATGGCAACAGCTATGTTTACGGTATTATTTTGGTCTTGAGACCTCATCAGCTCTGCATTTTTTAAGGTTTGACACTTATCTTTATCTGCACTTCCGCTGTCACCAATTTCATCTGCCGCTTCTGCTATATCTATAAACAAATCCATATCTATTGTCTTTTTTAGTCTGTCGGCAGTTTCATTGAGCTGTTTTTTTATATCTGAAAGCTCATCCGGCATGACAAGCCCCAGATGTCTGCTTGAAAGCCCGATATCCTTCTGTTCCGGAAAATACCCGACTACTTTTACGAAAAGCTCCTTCTCTATCAGAGGCTTTATGATGTCATAATAGCCCTTCGACATCCGATTGAGCAGAACCCCCTTAATCAAGTGGTGCGTGTCATACTGCAAAAAACCGGCTATAAGAGCAAGCACTGACTTTCCCATGCCCTTTGCGTCCACCACGAGTATTATCGGAGTCTGCGTCACCTTTGCCAGATGGTATGACGAACCCTGCTCATATATTCCTCCAAGCCCGTCATATAATCCCATCACGCCCTCAAGCACCGCAAAATCACCATCGGCTCTTTCATCTAAGAAAAGCTGCACTGTTGTCTTTTCGTCCGTAAAAAACGTATCGAGGTTTTTGGATGGTACGCCAAGCACCTTTTTGTGAAACATCGGGTCAATATAATCCGGTCCGCACTTATATGACAATACGTTTTTTCCGCTATCCTTTAAAAGTTGCAGTAAAGCGCAAGTTATCATTGTTTTTCCACTGCCGCTTTTGGGTGCGGCTATCATAAAACGATTTATTTTCATGTATTCATCCTTTATTTCATCATATACCTTAAAATATCAGCCTTCGATGATTTACTACGGGTTGTAGCATAAAAGCCCAGGTTAAAATTCAAATGAACATATCCACACCGGATTTTCTGCCTGCATCAGATGATAATGTCCTATCTGCTTTGAGCGGCTGACCTGCAGCTGCACGATATCCTCATTTTTCACATCATATGCCGACAATATTTCCTTTATCTCACAAATTGTTTCCATGGAAATTGCATTTATCACTATACGGATATGTGGATTTTTTGCTTTAAGAGCCTCTATTATCTCCTTTAGATTGCCACTGCTGCCTCCGATAAATGCGTGCGTCGGCACCGGAAGATTGTCCATCCCGTCAGGAGCCTTTGCATTTATAACATGGATATTTTCAAGTCCATGCTTTTCTTTATTTTGTGTGATAAGCTGCACGGCATTTTCCTTCTGCTCGATGGCATAGACCTCCATATCATCGGAAAGTGATGCGGCCTCTACCGCTATGGAGCCGGTTCCGCTTCCCACATCATAAAGCACTGAATCCGATTTCAAATGAAGCTTGCAGATGCTTACATGCCTTATTTCCTCTTTGGTCATCGGAACCTTTTCACGGATAAATGCTGCATCACTTAGCTGCGGTGTAACATTTTTTGCAACCGGATTGGGATTTTTTATCATAAAGATATACAGTCCCTCCCTTTTAAGCTTTGTGCACTCCTGCGGTGAAAGCTGCGATATATTTTCATCCGGATAGGATAGCTGGTATCCTACAGTTACCGAGCATTTTTGTAAACCATACCTTTCGTCACTGCTTAATAGGTGTCCAAGCATATTCACATCCTTTACACCTGACATCAACATAAACGTTTTTGCATGATGGCTAATCCGTGATGTGATATTAGAAAGCTTTACTCCGTGGATGCTGCAAATATATGCATCGTTGTAGGTTTCACCGACCGCTGCCGCCATATATGACACCGATGAAATTCCAGGAAGGATTGACACATCCGCATTTAATTTTCCTTCAGATATTTCATTTTTTATCGCCAGATACAGCTTTTTGCTTCCACTGTAAAAGCCCGTATCTCCCGAGAATAATATAAGAACATTACTGATTTTTTCAGTATCTGCACAAATTTCGTATAGATAAGGAATAATCTGTTCTGCAAGATAATACGGCTTTTTGTCTATCTTCGCACTGTATTTTTCTATCATGCGGCTTGCGCCAAGTATAATATCAGCGCTTTCTATTGCATCTGAAACAGCTTTTGTCATACAAGCATCATTTCCCATTCCAATGCCGGCAAGCATGATATGAAGCTTGTTATATTTACTGTCAATATATTCACAAACAGCTTCAAATGACATTCCATCATCCTGCACGCTTTGCCCCACAATATAGACCGGAATATTTTTATTTTTTGCGGCAGCTATTTTCTCAATAAAGCCCCCGGCCGCACCGCTTTTTTTGGTGACCAGACATCTGATATCATACTGATCAATAAGCGCCTCATTAAGCTGTGTGCTAAACGGTCCCTGCAATGCCAGAATGTGCTTTCCTGTAATATCATCGTGCATGCATAAGCTTATGCTCTCAAGCCCCGGAAGCACGCGCACATACAATCTTTCCCTGACGTCTGAGGTTTTACAATACACTGACAGCTCCTTGCTTCCTGTTGTGAGCAGTATATTTCCGTCTGTATTGTTAAGTGCCTTTGCACATGCTTCATTGTCCTCAAAATAGCGGATATTATCGTAATCTGCTGATATATCCGTATCTCTTTTAAGACGCACATATTCGATATTTTCTGATATGCTGCTATCCGCCTGATTGTCTGTAACAGCATGTGCCTCGTTAAACGCATAAACTGCCTGCTTTATATTTTCGGTAACTATGGCTGCATATGGATGGGTTGCATCCACTATGAGCTTACATTTTTGTTCCGCAAAGAAGCTTCTCATGCCTTCGCTGTCCATACGCCCCATATGAACATGCGCGAACGGATTTTCCTGCAGCACGATTTCACCGTATTCTGTTGCCACGCAAACCGTATGCTCTATGCCTCTTTCACACAGATGCTCTGATAGCTTACGTCCCTCTGTTGTTCCTGCAAAAATCAGTATTTTACTCAATCTGATATCCTCTCCTTGTGACAAGCTTTCCGTCAATTATTTGTGTACCCTCATTGCCGATAAA
>OGZW01003948.1_pt1 | contig 10654 bp, 8 predicted proteins | sample 1577001 | NCBI WGS metagenome assembly OGZW01 (sample SAMEA3541519, study PRJEB24748) | human gut metagenome | biome: human gut; feature: human-associated habitat; material: faeces | place: China | collected 2012
GGTCTCCGGGAATCGATGGTTCTGTCGCGCCCTCATAACGTGAGATGGAAAAAGAAAGATGCCAAAACTACAATGGCATCTTTTTTTCCCTAATCATCAATTCCAAATTTATTTTCCAAGGCATCTTCTAAAAAATCAAGCTGATCTTCCAATTTTTCTATTGTCTTTTCTCTGGATTTATAAACTTTGAAGCTTAGTTTACCGCTTTCATAAGCATGCTCAAATTCATCATCCAGATGATCAAGTTCATCATCAACCACATCAAGTTCCTTTTTCAAAGTGTAAAAACGTTTCTCGTTGACAGATGCATTGGAAGAAGATGCAGCATTATTTACTTTTTTAGTGAGTTTTTTGATTCTTTTTTTATAAGCTGAAAAATCATAAGAATCATTCTTGGCATCTGAATCAGAGGTAGAAGAATCAGTGGTATTTTCTGTAGTGGAAGTTGTTGTTGCAATTTCCTGTGTTGTGGTAGCCTCGGCAGAATCTTTCTTTGAAGGGGTGCATCCTGCAAAAGCAAAAATGATAGAACATGTGAAGAATAAATATAATATTTTTTTCATTGTAAACTCCTTTCTTTGGTTGGGATAGATTTCCTTTTGTTATAAATAGAATAACCAATAAACATTAAAATAACATTAAAAATAGGTGCTGGATTCAAAAAACAGATTGTATTATAATAAAGGCATTATGAGAATATTAGTTGTTGAAGATGAAAAAGATTTAAGAAATATTATAAAGAAACGTTTGGTAAGAGAGCATTATAGTGTGGATGCCTGTGGAGACGGAGAAGAAGCGCTAGATTATATGGAGATGACATCGTATGATGGAGTTCTTCTCGACATCATGCTTCCTGGGAAGGATGGTTTTGCGGTTTTAAAGGAAGTGAGACAGATGGGGAATGATACACCAATTCTCTTACTGACTGCAAGGGATGGTATTGAGGACCGGGTAAAGGGACTTGATCTGGGGGCCGATGATTATCTGATCAAGCCATTCGCGTTTGAAGAGTTACTCGCTAGAATCCGTGTGATGATGCGGAGAAAACCTCAATTTGTAACGAATCAGTTAAAGATTGCAGATCTTACTTTGGATCGGGATACAAGAATTGTGACAAGAGCTGGAAAAGAGATCAGTTTGTCGTCAAAAGAATTTATGGTGTTAGAATGTCTGATGCGGAATCAGAATATCGTGATGACGAGGCAGCAGATTGAACAAAATGCATGGAATTATGATTATGAGGGAGGGTCGAATGTTATAGATGTATATATAAGATATCTCCGAAAGAAAATTGATGCAGGATATGAGAAAAAACTGATCCATACGGTACGCGGAACAGGCTATGTGATGAGGGAAGAATGATGAAGCAGATGACGATCAAGAAAAAGGTCACATTATGGTATACAGGGATCATTGCACTTATTTTAGGAATGGTTCTTGTCTTTATGTTTTACTTTGTCGACAAAGTCGGGATTTCAGCGACAGAAGAAGAAGTCTGTGCGGCAGTGACTGGATTTTCTGCGAACTTTCAATTTCAGGATGGAACCTATTATTTATCAGAAGATACTCAGTTTTATCAGGATGGAGTCATGTTTTGTGTCTATGATGACAATGGGAAATTATTATATGGCACAATGCCAGAGAAATTTCCGAAGCAAACGATCTTAAAATCTCATACACCGAGAGTCATTACATCCGGCAGTAGCAAATGGATGGTATATGACAGTGTGCATACCTATGGAAAGAATAAGGCTATATGGATCAGGGGGATCACATCCATTCATGCGATCGAAGTATTTATGATAACATCTCAGAAAATGATGATCGTCTTATATCCCGTGTTCATTTTATTGATAGCAATGACAGGATATTTTATGCTGAAACGTGCATTAAAGCAGGTGGATCTGATCTGTGATCAGGTAGAGAATATCAGTTATGGAAAGGATCTTACAAAAAGGCTTCCATTGCCGAAAGTAAGAGATGAATTGTATGAATTATCTCATAAATTTAATCAAATGTTCGAAAGACTGGAAGAATCCTTTGAAAAAGAACAACAGTTTACAGCAGATGTATCCCATGAACTTCGAACTCCAGTGACCGTGATCATTTCTCAATGCGAATATTTGATCGAAGATCCAGTATTAGAGGAAGAAGAAAAAGAAGAGATCATGATTATTTTAAGACAGGCAAGACGCATGTCGAAATTGATCAATGAGATGTTAATGATCGCAAGAGGTGAGATGAGCGAATCTTATGATATGGAAGAAGTTGATCTCATACTATTGACAGAAGTTATCGTAGAAGAATTGCGCGAGCAGGCAGAGAAAAAGAAGATTCAGATATCTGTTTCCAGTGATCGAGATGTAAAGATGATGGGAAATCACACATTATTATTGCGAATGATGATGAATCTTGTTCAGAATGCGATCAGCTATGGAAAGGAACATGGTCATATTGATATTCTATGGAAAGAACAAGGAGATATGATCATAGGAGAAGTAAAGGATGATGGGATAGGGATCGATCAGGAAGATATTCCTAAGATCTGGGATCGTTTTTACCGGGTAGATAAAAGCCGTTCCAGAGAGAATGGAGGAACTGGACTTGGTCTTTCGATGGTTCACTTTATCGTGGCAGTTCATGGTGGGCAAATACATGTGGAAAGCAAAAAAGGAGAAGGAACAAGTTTTATATTTCAGTTTCCAAAAATATTAGAAAGTAGAAAAGGATAGATACCAAAGTTAATAAGGCATCTATCCTTTTTACAATCATAATAAATTACTGAATATGTTTCAACCCTTCACAAATGCTATCAAGCACAAAATCATCTCCAAGTGAAGTGTCCAGTGTCAGATGGTAGTTTCTGGATAATCCCCATGGTTGATGCGTATAATAATGATAGTTATCAGAACGCTTGCGGTTCATCTGGATTGCTTTCGTCAGTGCCGCATCATGAGATAAGTTTTCCGTTCTCATAATTCGTTTCACACGATACTCGGCAGGTGCATGTAAGAAGATTCGCATGCAATGAGGGCGGTTTCTTAAGATATAATCCGCACAACGACCGATCACAACACAATTTCCTTTTGAAGCAAGCTCATTGATTACTTTAGATTCTGCCGCAAAGATATTATCTTTTGGAGCTGGGTTCTGTGGTGCGTGAGAATATACCTGATTCACAAGGTCATAAAGCAGGGAACTACGCATCTGTTCATCATTATTCTTGATGAATTCAGGATCATAACCAGTAGAACCTGCAGCCATCTGAATGATCTCATTGTCATAGAAATCAAATCCAAGACGTTTTGCAAGAGCTTCTCCAAGATCATGTCCACCGCTTCCATATTCACGAGCGATTGTAATCACAATAGGAGTATCTGTTGAATCTGTGTCAGTGTCTAAATCTGTGTTAGTATCTGAATCTGGGAACAGCATTGGCTCCACAAAAGATAAGAAACGTCCAAATAAACGTGCAATAAATCCAACAAGTAAAGCGGCAATAACTGTACCTTCACGTACACCGTCTAACTTACCTGTGAATACAAAGGAAAGAACTCCGGCAATCACAGTCATAGATACGTCAAAACAGATTTTTGTGACACCAAATTCTGTATGCCATGTCATTACAATGGCACGTACAAAAGATTCCCCAGGAAGCATGGCAACATTGGCAAGGACTTCTGTATACACACCAAATCCAAGGATCAGACATCCAATCAGCAGATAAATGATCTTCATCAAATAAAAGGACGGATTTACAAATCCAAGAAGGATCATAGACCAGTCAATAAAATATCCGAATAAGATAGAGATTGGAATCTGTAACACGTGTTCCAGTTTAAAATTCTTTCGTAAGATCAACAGCTGTAAAAAGATCAGTAACAGGCTGAAGAAAATGGTGAAATTTCCAAGTGTAAATGGGAAATTAAGGCTCAGTACATAAGGAATGGAAGAAATTGGTGATGTACCAAGACTTGCTTTTGTGATCAGGGCAACTCCGAGAGAGTTAATATAAAGCCCAATAAAAAAGATGATATAACGTTTTAGTTTTTCCATGATGTGATTTACTCCTCTTTTGTAGTATTTTTATATAGTTTTTCAAAGATCTTTAGAAATTGTTCTTTTTCTGCATTAGAAATCCCAGAAAAAACTTCTTGTTCAAGAGATAAGAAAGCTTTTTCAATTGATTCAGACAGTTCCTTCCCATAATCTGTCAGGAAAATATGAAAGGATCGGCGATTTCCGTTTAAATTCTTACGCTCGATCATATGCTGTTTTTCCATTCGATTTAAAATAGAAGTCAAAGAAGCAGGTTCGATATGACAAGCATGGGCAATGTCTTTTTGACTGGCACCATTATGATATCGAAGATGATCTAAGATCTTTGGCTGGCCGGTTGAGAGGCCAAGTGGCTTTAAGACGGTCATGATTTTCTTCTGAAGGCTTAAATGATTGGACATCAGAAGATAATGATAAGATGATTCATACATAGATGATGCTCCTTTTATGATTAGAAAGCTAATAGTTAGAATTCTAACTATCACAACAGGCATTATTATAAGACAAAGCAAACCAGCATGTCAAGAGTATTTCTTTCAAAAATCATAGGACAAGCGGCGAAAAATCAAGTATAATAGACCACGGACAAAAAAGGAAGAAATAATTTATAGAAGTAAATCGTTTCAAAAGATGATTAGGAAGGAAAGAAGATGACATTAACACAATTAAGATATATTATAGCGATCGCAGATACAGGATCTATGAATGAGGCGGCAAAAAGCCTGTTTATCTCACAGCCAAGTCTTTCTCTTGCAGTCAAAGAATTAGAAAAAGAGATTGGAACAAGACTTTTTAAGAGAAGTAATCGAGGAGTATCAGTCACACAAGAAGGAATGGAATTCTTAAGTTATGCAAGACAGGTTGTTGAACAGTATCAGCTTATGGAATCTCGCTATATTGAGAAGAAAAATATTAAGAAGAAATTCGGAGTTTCCATGCAGCATTATACATTTGCAGTGAATGCTTTTGTGGAGATGGTCAAACAGTTTGGCATGGATGAATACGAATTTGCAGTCAGAGAGACAAAGACATACGAAGTGATCAAGGATGTCAAAGATTTTCACAGTGAGATTGGAATTCTTTATTTGAATGAATTTAATAAGAAAGTATTAAGCAAGATGCTGCAGGAATCAGGGCTTGAATTCCATCCATTATTGGAATGTGGAATTTACGTTTATATGTGGAAAGGCCATCCTCTGGCAGATAAAGAAGAGATTACGATCGAAGAGCTGGAAGAATATCCATGCTTATCCTTTGAACAGGGGGAATATAACTCTTTTTATTTTGCAGAAGAAGTACTAAGTACTTATGAATATAAACGACTGATCAAAGCAAATGACAGAGCTACTATGTTAAATCTCATGGTTGGGTTAAATGGATATACATTATGTTCAGGAATTATCTGTGAAAGCTTAAATGGTGATGATTACTGTGCTGTGAAACTAAAATCGGATGAGCTCATGACGATTGGCTATATCAAGCGAAAAGGAGTTGCGATCAGCCCATTAGGAGAGAAGTACTTAGAGGAGATCAAAAAGTATAAAGCTATGGGTGACGACGCTGGCTATAGGGATATCCTATAACTAGATGTTGACTTTTCATATTGGACAAGTAGGAAATCTAATGGTAAGATAAGTTTGTAATCAAGAAAGACAACATACAAAATTCAAAATAAAAGTCAACAAAGGAGATAGAAATTATGAGTAAAGAAAGAAATTATAAGTTTGAAACATTACAGTTACACGTAGGACAGGAACAGCCAGATCCAGTGACAGATGCAAGAGCAGTACCTATTTACCAGACATCATCTTATGTATTTAGAAACTGCGATCATGCAGCAGCTCGTTTCGGACTTGCAGATGCAGGTAACATCTACGGAAGATTAACAAACCCAACAGAAGATGTTTTCGAACAGAGAATCGCAGCACTAGAAGGTGGAGTTGCAGCATTAGCAGTAGCATCTGGAGCAGCAGCGATCACATACGCGATTGAAAATATCACAAAAGCAGGAGATCACGTAGTTGCAGCGAAAAACATTTATGGTGGAACATACAACTTCTTAGAGCATACATTACCAGATTACGGAATCGAAACAACATTCGTAGACATTTTCAATGAAGATGAAGTAAGAGCAGCAATCCAAGATAACACAAAATTATTATTCATCGAAACATTAGGAAATCCAAACTCAGATGTTGTAGACATTGAGAAGGCAGCAGCGATCGCTCATGAACACAACATTCCACTGATCGTAGATAATACATTTGCAACACCATACCTTGTAAGACCAATCGAATACGGAGCAGACATCGTAGTACATTCAGCAACAAAATTCATCGGTGGTCACGGAACAACAATCGGTGGTGTGATCATTGACGGTGGTAAATTCGACTGGGAAGCATCAGGAAAATTCCCATCATTAGTAGAACCAAACCCAAGCTACCATGGAGTAAGCTTCACAAAAGACGTTGGAGCAGCTGCATTTGTCACAAAGATCAGAGCATTATTACTTCGTGACACAGGAGCTACATTATCTCCAGTCCATGCATTTATCTTCTTACAGGGATTAGAAACATTATCCTTAAGAGTAGAGCGTCATGTACAGAATGCATTAAAAGTTGTAGAATACCTGAAAAACCATCCAGCAGTAGAAAAAGTAAACCATCCATCAGTATCTGATGATCCTGAGCAGCAGGAACTATACAAAAAATACTTCCCTAACGGTGGTGGATCTATCTTCACATTCGAGATCAAAGGTGATGCACAGAAAGCAAAAGACTTCATCGATCACTTAGAGTTATTCTCACTGCTTGCAAACGTAGCAGACGTTAAATCCTTAGTGATCCATCCAGCATCTACAACACATTCTCAGATGACTGAAGAGGAATTACTAGGATCAGGAATCAAACCTAATACAATCCGTCTGTCTATCGGAACAGAAAATATCGACGATATCATCGAAGACTTAGACGAAGCATTCAAAGCAGTACAGTAAGAATCATTATTTCTTGCAAAAATTAAATGTCAATTTTCCTAAAAAATATATAATATAATCTCGACCTTAAAACTCCAGGGTAAGTGATATGAGAGCTTATCCTGGAGTTTTTTATATAGTATTTTAAAATTAAAACTAAAATATTACTAAAACTAAATAAAAACTATTAAAGATATAAAAATGTTCTTGAAATGGAATAAAAAATTTAATATAATGAATATGAGTTAAGAATGAAGAAGGAGTGGTTCTGCGATGGGAAGCTATTTAAATCCAGGAAATGAAAAATTTTATAGGGCGATCAATTCAGAGATTTATGTGGATAAAACCGGATTGATCGGATATACGAACCATGTGTTAAATACAATGCAACAGAATCTTTGCGTGAGCAGACCACGTCGTTTTGGAAAGTCTATGGCAGCAGATATGTTGACTGCTTATTATAGTCGTGGATGTGATTCCAGGGAATTGTTCCAAGGATTGAAGATTTCTGAAGATAAAGATTTTGAGAAGTATTTAAATCAGTATGATACGATATTTCTTAATATGCAGGAATTTTTGGGTCAAAGTAAAGATATCTATGATATGTTACAATTACTTAAGAAAAGTGTTTTGTGGGATCTTTTAGAAGAATATCCAGATTATAGATATTTTGATGAAACAAATCTGACTAGGACAATGAGCGACGTTTATAGGAATACAAAATGTCCATTTGTGATCATTATCGATGAGTGGGATTGTATTTTTAGAGAATATAAAAATGACAAAGAAGCACAAGAGAAGTATTTAGATTTCTTAAGAGATACGTTAAAAGATAAATCATATATTCAATTAGTGTATATGACAGGAATTCTTCCGATAAAAAAATATGGAACACATTCTGCATTGAATATGTTTTCTGAATATTCGATGTCGAATCCGAGACAATTGGCAGAATACGTGGGATTTACAGAAACGGAAGTCGAAGAATTATGTGAACGATATCATATGAATCTAAAGGAATTGAAAGAATGGTATGATGGATATTCTTTTGATGAAATTGGTTCAATTTATAGTCCACGTTCTGTAATTGAAGCAACATTGTCAGGTGTGTGTGATAGTTATTGGAATCAGACAGAAACTTTTGAAGCTTTGCAAATTTATATAGATATGAATTATGAAGGTTTAAAAGATGATGTTTTGAGTATGATCGCTGGAGAAAAAGTTTCTGTTAATACAGGTAGTTTTACAAATGATATGACCACGTTTAATTCAAAGGATGATGTACTAACACTATTGATTCATCTAGGATATTTAGCATATGATTTTTCTGATAAACAAGTTTATATTCCAAACGGAGAGGTAAAAGGAGAATATATCAATGCTATATCAGTTTCTGATTGGGGAGAAGTTTCAGAAGCATTAAGAAATTCTGCAAAAACATTAAGAAGCATCTGGGAATGAAGACCAGAAGAAGTATGTAAAGGAATCAAGCAAGCACATTTTGAGACGTCACATTTACAATATAATGATGAAAATGCACTAAGTTACACAATTTCCTTAGCTCTTTATGCAGCAAGGAATTTTTATCAGACCTATAGAGAGTTGCCAACTGGAAAAGGATTTGCAGATCTAGTGTTCGTTCCAAGAAAGAAGTTTATGGAAAAACCAGCGATGATTGTAGAATTAAAATGGGATAAGACGGCAAAAGGAGCGATCAATCAGATCAAGAACAAACAATATTTTGAGAGTTTAAAGGAATATCAGGGAAATTTATTATTAGTTGGTATTAATTATGATAAGCAAACGAGAGAACACCAGTGTGTGATCGAGGAATTTCAAAAATAAATATTTAAATAATAGGAAAAGCCTTATGCAGATTTGCTACGAAAAGAAAACCTCGGAAGAAACCAATCAATCTTCCGAGGTTTTCCATATTTATATTTTTTAAGGTAGGTAGGATAGCAAGTTTACTTTGCTAGCTTTTTATTTGTTTTATCTATATCTTACAGATATTCATGATCTGCAAGTACATTTAAGATGTTATGTCCTTCCTGAACACCATCAATGATTCTTCTAGCACGTACGCTGTCACCGATATTGATGATTTCAACGTTAGTATCAGCGAATGCTTCACGGATTTCATCAAGAACAGGAGCGTTTGCTCTCATTCCTAAGCATACGAATCCATAATCAAAAGGAAGATCTTTTTCTTCTCCATTAGCTTTTACTGTGAACGCATCAGCTTTTACTTCGCAAAGAGCAGTTTCAGTCATCTGGTTTACATTGTGTTCTCTCATTAATGTGTTTGTTCCGCATTTAGATACTGGATCTAAGTCTTTACCGATCTGAGGCATCATTTCTACGATGCTTACCTGTGCACCTTTTGGAGCAAAGTATTCAACAACGTCAAGACCTACAGCTCCACCACCAACGACAACAACTTTCTTACCTGTGCAGTCTTCTGGATAATCAGCTAAGTGGTTGATCATTCCTGTGATAGAAGCTACTTTAGATCCTTCTTTGTCGATGTGGTCATGTAATCCTTTGATTGGTGGAAGTAAAGGATTAGAACCTGTTGAGTTTACGATGATGTTTGGATGCAGTGCTTTAATTAATGGCAGAGTTGCTTCCTGTCCTTTGAAGATAAACAGGTTTGTTAATTTAGAAGCCCGGTGTACAAGGTAGTCAGGGAAGTCTCTTAAACGTTTCTTATCTGGAATCTTAGAGATTTCAACAGCTAATCCACCAAGATGATCATTCTTTTCGAATAAGAATGTAGTACATCCAACTTCAGCAGCTGTACAAGCAGCTTCAAGACCAGCAGTACCACCACCGATAACAACAACGTTACAAGGTTTATTTACTTTTTTCTTTTTATAATCAAATCCAGAGTTTACAGTAGGGTTTACTGTACAACGGATTGGACGGTTAACTCCGATACGGTTTCCAGCACATCCGATGTTACAAGAAATACATTTTCTGATGTCATCTTCATGTCCTGTAGCAACTTTTTTCACCCAGTGAGGATCAGCAATCAGTCCACGACCCATACCGATGATATCAGCATCACCACGCTCTAAGATATCGTCAGCGACACGAGGATCACGGATGTTACCCATAGTTACACAAGGTTTGTTGTATTTTTCTCTGACAGCTTTTGCCATGTAAGATCTCCAACCATCTTTTAAGTAGTTGGCATCGATCTGGAACTGAAGAGAACCATTTAATCCAGCAGATACGTCAAATGCATCAACTTCTTCCTGGAAGTAAGAAAGTAACTCTAAAGTATCTTCTAATGTGTTTCCACCTTCCATCAGTTCATCAGCACTGATACGAACGAAGATAGGGAACATAGGTCCAACCTGTTTACGAACTTCTTCAACAACTAATTTTGTGAAGCGGGCACGGTTTTCTGGACATCCACCGAATTCATCTGTACGTTTGTTTGTTGTAGGAGACATAAACTGACTTAATAAGTAAGAATGTCCTGCATGGATCTCAACGCAGTCAAATCCACAAGCCTGTGCACGAGCAGCAGCTTCTCCATATTTTTTAACGATTTCATAAATTTCTTCTACTTTCAGCACTCCCTTTGCATAAATTGTGATCTCTCCGTTTTCT
>OGZW01003952.1_pt1 | contig 10648 bp, 9 predicted proteins | sample 1577001 | NCBI WGS metagenome assembly OGZW01 (sample SAMEA3541519, study PRJEB24748) | human gut metagenome | biome: human gut; feature: human-associated habitat; material: faeces | place: China | collected 2012
ATATTTTTTAAACCATTTAAAAGAGATACTGATAAACCTACATCAACAGGATTATTTTCTATAAACTTTACAGAATCTTTATAATTATCAAAAACAACATCTTTTATTTCATCACTGTAATGACCTAATACAACAATACATTCATCTACATTTGAGGATAATGCATTATCAATAGTTGTCTCTAAAACAGTTTTATTTTGAAACGGAAGAACAAGTTTGTTTTTTACTGAAATATTTCGGGAAATCTGATCCTTTCTCATACGGGAATTTTTACCTGCAGCGGTAATAATAGCTGAAACTGTCATAATAAACACTAAAAAAAGTAAAGTAAAAGATAAATAATTATCTTCAACTTGGAATGAATCTTTCTATCTTACCATAAATTGCCATGCCTGTACCTGAACCTTCAGTCCACATTACTATTTTGACTGGATAATCATGATTATTTGTAACTTTAATATCTTCAGAAGGATTAAATCCAAATAATACTGCATCATTATCTCCACACATACCTACTGGCAATCCAAATCCTTCAGCAAGAACAGCTGCTCTTAATACTCTAGCTGGTGGACATACACCATGAGAAGCACTGCCTCCAGGAGCATTACTATCAGAAGCAGAACCAAAATCAATATATGCTTTTCCATTTCCACTTGAATTTGATGGAATTACTGTATTATTCCATGCATCTACAAAAGATCTTGCATTAAATTCTCTTACTCCGTCTCCATATTCAGGGTGAGAACCTAAAGAAGTAGAATAAACTTCACCATCTTCTTCTGTAACATTACCCATATACAATACAATAGGAGTGCCGTCAGGATATGCTGCCACATAATCGGACACATTATCACCAAATATGATGGACACATTACCCGCACTTATATTGTTTCTTCCGTCAGAAAAGTTAACAATTCCGCGTTCCAGTGTGAAGTTAGATTTGTCGGAATCATAATTGTACCAATTTTGAATAGTTGTAGTATTGTAATAGTTGCCTCCAAAATCAGTATTTTTAATTTCTGAAGTATGAATTGATTCAACAACAGTACCATTTTCCACAACATCAACACCGTCAGATGTTTTGGTTAAAATCTTATAAGGTGCACTGTAACCCCATACATAAGTATGCGGAGCTTTAACAGCTAATTGATTACCTTCATAAGTCAAATAACCAGGACCTTCAAATCCCTGTGCCTTACCATAAGAATCTATACCTTCAGTGGATATTGTAGTAAAGTCAAATGGAACAGTTCCAGTTGTTAAAGTTATTAGTATACCCTGCAAATCAAGACTTTTAATCTGATGAGCCATAAAAGGCAAATTACCTAACAAAGGTACTTGAATTGATTGACCAACCGCGCGGGCAAAAACAGCTTTGTGCCCGGCCGTTTTGCAATGACCTGCTGTGTGCAGGATATCCAGTTCGTGGGCTTCCCCTGCAGCTATGATGGCTACAAGGCACTGGAGCAGCGCGCCTGGGTCACTGTGACCGCCAAGGTCAATTACAAGTTCCACAACATCTACCGCGGCAAGGGCCCGGTGCTGACCGCCATTTCGGTGGAGCCCGCCGAAAAGCCGCAGAACGATGTCGTAACATTCTCTTAAATCCTATCTTATACAGGGAGGACTTCACCATGAAAACTCTGTTCCGTGTTCTGGGTGCCGTTGCCGCTGTGGCTGTTACCGGTGCCGCCATCGTCGTGCTGGACAAAGTTCTGAACGACAAGGACCCGCTCCACGTCGAAAACGTGGAGTTCCCCGAGGAAGCTGAAAAGGACCCCGCCGAGGCTGAAAAGACTGCCGAAGCCTACGCCGAGGGCGAGGCCAAGGAGACCGCTCCCGGTGACGCATGGCCCCCTGCCTTTGAAAAGGCTCCTGCCGAGCCCGAGACTGCGCCCGCAGCCCCGGTGGTGGAAGCTGCCCGGGCAGAGGAGCCTGCCGAGGAAAAGCCTGCGGCAGAGGAAACGACCGTGAATCCTGTGGAGGCAGGCCCTGCCGTTGCCCCCAAGGATGAGAACGGAAAGTTCGATGCCACCAAGATCGCGGAGGCCAGCGATTTCACCGGCATCGAAGAGGAATCCGGCTGCAAGAGCTGAGCAAAGCAATAAAAGGACGCTGTGCCGCAGGGCACAGCGTCCTTTTTCTGTCTGGGTCATTTCCGCAGGGCTTTGGCGGCTTCGGTGCCCGCCACTGCACCCTCGTACACGGCCTTGGCGACCTGCAGCAGCCCGCCGGTGCAGTCTCCGGCGGCATACAGGCCGGGCAGGGAGGTCTGCATGTGGTCATCCACCACGATCCGGCTGCCGTTCACCTCAGCCCCCAGCTTGCGGGCCAGGGCGGTGCTGCCCGCCACGCCCAGCGCCACGAACACGCCGGAGACTTCCAGTGTCCCGCCGTCTTTCAGCTGCACGCCGGTGACCCGCTCTTCGCCGAGAATGGCTTCCACGGCTTCCGTCCGCACAGCCACCTCCGGCGGGAACTGTGCTGTCAGCGGGGCCCCGCCCGTGAGCAGGGTGACGCTGTGAGTTACGGGCAGCAGGGCCTGTACCTCATGCAGGGCGTACTCTCCGCTGCCCAGCACGGCCACATCCCTGCCGCGGTAGAAAAAGGCATCGCAGGTGGCGCAGTAGCTCACGCCGTGGCCCTCCAGCCCGGCAAGGCCCGGAATGCGGGGCGCTGCCCGGGAAGCCCCCGTGGCCAGAATGACGGCATCGGCAGGGAAATCCCCGGCCAGCGTCTCCACGGTCAGCTTGTCGGTGTAGGTCAGGCCCACGGCCTCGGTGGTGACGAACTCCACCCCCACGGCCTTGGCACCCTCGATGCCCCGGCGTTCCAGCTCGGCACCGGTGATGGGTTCGGCAAAGCCGTAGTAGTTCTGGATGAGCTCGGCCCGGTCCAGTGCGCCGGGGCCCTTGGTCAGAACGGTGGTCTGCACCCCGGCGCGCGCGGCATACAATGCCGCCGAGACACCTGCGGGGCCGGAACCGATAATCACAATGTTAGACATGGCAGTTTCTCCTTGTGGTAGGTTTGCTTTTGTCCAACCTCTCCGTCATTGCTTCGCAATGCCACCTCTCCTAGTAGGAGAGGCCTTGGCAAAGAGGCAAGGCTTTACGCAATGCCAAGGGCTCCCCTACTAGGGGAGCTGTCGAGCGGATGCGAGACTGAGGGGTTGTACAAAGGACGGATTGATCTTATGATAACTATTATACCTCAACTCCCCGCACTTTTCATCTCCGACGAACTGTGCTATACTGAAAACATCGCAAAAATCGACACCATGGAGGGGAAAAACCTATGTCCAAGCAGCGCCTGCTTTTTATCACCACCGGCGGCACCATTGCCAGCGTGCGCACCGCACAGGGGCTCAAGCCTGTTCTGACCAGCGAGGAGCTGCTGGCCCATCTGCCGGAATTGCAGCAGCTCTGCTGCCCGGAAACGCTCAACCTGTGCAGCATCGACAGCACCGACCTTGGCCCGGAGCACTGGCTGATGATGGCCAAGGCCGTGCAGGAAAACTATGCACTTTACGATGGCTTCATCATCTGCCACGGCACGGATACGCTGGCCTACTCGGCGGCGGCGCTGTCCTACCTTGTCCAGAACGCGGACAAGCCCATCATCCTCACGGGTGCCCAGCAGCCCATTTCCAATGAGATCACCGATGCCAAGAAGAACCTGCGGGACAGCGTGATCTGTGCCCTTGACCCGGGCAGCCGGGGTGTGATGGTGGTGTTTGGCGGGCACGTCATTGCGGGCACCCGCGCCAAGAAGAACAAGACCATCAGCTACGATGCCTTTGCGTCGGTCAACTTCCCGGCGCTGGCGCTGGTGCAGGGCGACCGGCTGGTGCGGTATGTGGCTTCGCCCTGGCCCACCGGCCCTGTGGAGTTTGGCCGGGCGCTGAACCCAAAAGTGTTCCTGCTCAAGCTGACCCCCGGCCTTGGGCCGGAGCTTATCCCGGCCATCTTTCAACAATATGACTGCGTCATTGTGGAAAGCTTTGGCGTGGGCGGCATTCCCCAGCGGCTCATGGATGCCTTTGCCGAGGAGCTGGGCGATTACGACAAGACCCACAAGATCCTGATCCTGACCACGCAGGTCACTTATGAGGGCAGCGATGTGGGCATTTACGAGGTGGGCAAGCGGGTCAAGAATCGCTTCCGCTTCCTGGAGGCCCATGATATGACCATTGAGGCCGTTGTCACCAAGGTCATGTGGCTGCTGGCCCAGGACTGCGAGAATTTTGACCAGCTCCAGCAGCGGTTCTACCGGCAGATCAATTTTGATACATTCTATCATTGAAACAAACGGGAGATGCCCCACCGGCACCTCCCGTTTCTGTTATGCGAACATCAGCTGCACCAGCAGCACATAACACACCGGAGCCCGGTACAGCTTGTATGGTTTTGGATTCTTTCATATACACTAACCCCCTGGATTGGTAGTATAACAGATTTCCGGGATTTTGCAAGAAAAATCCCGGGGCCGGATGTTTCCGGTCAATTTGAAAACTTTTTGTCCGTCACTCGTGGACTTTTGGCGAATCAGGATAAAGTTTTGCCAAAAGGCTTGCACTTTGATGCTTTACTGTGGTAAAATCGAAGTGTACTTTCATTTGGAAAGACAAGGGGGAAAAAGTATATGACCAACATCTGCATCATCGCCACCATCATCATCTATCTGGTGGCAATGCTGTTGGTTGGGTTTGCATACAGCAAGTCCAACAACGACAGCACCGATTTCTACCTTGGCGGCCGCAAAATGGGCCCGCTGGTCACGGCCATGAGCGCCGAAGCCAGCGATATGTCCAGCTGGCTGCTGATGGGAATGCCGGGCCTTGCCTACCTCACCGGCATCGCCTCGCCCGGCTGGACCGCCATCGGCCTGGCGCTGGGCACCTGGCTGAACTGGCTCATCGTGGCCCGGCGGCTGCGGCGGTACTCGGCCAATCTGGAAGCCATCACCGTGCCGCAGTTCCTTTCCCTGCGCTTCCACGACCAGCGCAATCTGCTCAATGCACTGGGCGCGGTGATCATCATCGTGTTCTTTGTGCCCTACACGGCTTCGGGCTTTGCCGCCTGCGGCAAGCTGTTCCACAGCCTCTTCGGCGTGGATTACATGGCGGCCATGGTGGTCTCGGCCTGCGTCATCGTGGGCTATACCATCACGGGCGGCTTCCGCGCCGTTACCACCACCGACCTCATCCAGTCCATCGTGATGAGTCTGGCCCTTGTGGCTGTGCTGGTGTACGGCATTGGCGCGGCAGGCGGCTGGGATGCCGTTGTGGCCAACGCCCAGAGCCTGCCCGGCTACCTGACCATGATGGCCAGCCACAACGCTGCCGAGGGCACGGCCACCTCGTACAGCCTGCTGGACATCGTCTCCACCATGGCGTGGGGTCTGGGCTACTTCGGAATGCCCCACATCCTGCTCCGCTTCATGGCCATTGAGGATGAAAAGAAGCTGGTGCTCAGCCGCCGCATTGCCAGCGTGTGGGTCATCATTGCCATGACCGCCTCCATCATCATCGGTATGGTGGGCCTTGGCATGACCAAGGCAGGCGCGCTGGAGTACCTGAGCGGCTCCTCCAGCGAGACGGTCATCGTCCGCATTGCAAACCTCATTGCACAGCACGGCATTCTGGCAGCCGTTCTGGCGGGCCTGATCCTGGCGGGCATCCTTGCCGCCACCATGTCCACCGCCGACAGCCAGATGCTTGCTGCCGCGTCCAGCGTCTCCCAGAATATCCTGCAGGAGTTCGGCCACATGAAGCTGACCGAGCGCCAGAGCCTGTTTGCCGCCCGCCTGACCATCATCTGCGTCAGTGTGGTGGGCGTGGTGCTGGCCCGTGACCCCAATTCCAGCGTGTTCGGCATCGTCAGCTTTGCATGGGCCGGTTTCGGCGGCGCGTATGGTGCCGTGATGCTCTGCGCCCTGTTCTGGAAGCGCTGCAACTGGCAGGGCGCGCTGGCCGGAATGCTCGCCGGCGGCCTGATGGTCTTTGTCTGGAAGTACCTCGTCAGCCCTCTGGGCGGTGTGTTCGGCATCTATGAGCTGCTGCCTGCCTTCCTGACCTCGCTGCTGGTCTGCGTGGTGGTCAGCCTGGTCACCCCCGCCCCCTCGAAGGAGATCGAAGCCGAGTTTGAGGCGGCGAAATAAGAAACAATATAAAGCAAGGGCCATTGCACAGATTCTCGTGCAATGGCCCTTGCTTTATGCTCGGCGCACAACGCCGTTCTCAACAAAGAAAAGATTCGGCTAAGAAAAAATATTTTGTATACAAAAAAGAAAAGATTGTTTGTACAGAATTACGAAAACACTGCATGAATTAAAGGATACAACAAGAAATACTTTTGAATCGTAAATTTTTCGGGCGAAATCGTAAAAAAATTCTAACATTTTGGAAAGAGATGCCGTATCATGGATTTATAAATGCGCATACGGCTTGCGGGCCGTGTGCCAAAATTGTCCGGAAAGTTCAGGAAGGAGTATTTTCATGGGAAAATCAACAGTGGATGCGTCTGCAGGGTTTGGATTGCGTGATAAACTTGCATACGCAGCGGGTGACTTTGGCTGCAATATGAGTTTTGCACTCAAAGGCTACCTGACGATTTATTGGACGCAGTTTATGGGGATCGACAACTACCTGATGGCATCCCTTCTGCTGATCGTGCAGATCTGGGACGCAATCAACGATCCTATTATCGGAGCAATGGTAGATGCGGATACGCATAAATACCGCCGGAATAAGTTCCTTGCCTATATCTGGTTCGGTGCAATCGGACTGACCGTGGCCGGTGCACTTTGCTATCTGCCGTTCCCGCAGGCTCCCAGTATGGTCAAGAACATTCTGTTTGTGGCAGGCTATATGATCTGGGATGCTTTCTACACCGTTGCAAATGTGCCGTATGGCTCGATGCTGTCTCTGATCTCGGATGACCCGATCCAGCGTGCACAGCTGTCTACCTTCCGCTCCATTGGTTCTATGGGCGGTGCGCTTCTGACCGGTATGCTGATCCCGGTGATCATTTATGATAACCAGAACAACCTGCGTGGTGAGCAGATGTTTGTCATTGCTTTGATCATGGGTGTGATCGGTCTGATCTGCTTCCGCTTTATGGTCACGAACACAAAGGTGCGTGTGGACACCACGATCACTCTGAAAGAGGATGCGCCGAAGTTCAACGTCATGAAGGCGTTCAACAACTTTATCCATAACCGCCCGGCTGTGGGCGCAACGCTGGCACCTATCGCAACGTTTATTGGTATGTATGGTGCCTCTACTGCAGGTCAGATCCTGTTCCAGGCTTATTTCAAGAATGCAAAGATCTCCGGCCTTGTGGGTATGATCTCCTACTTTGGCGTTTTCATCTTCAGTCCTTTTGTGAGCCGTATCGTCAAGCGCTTTGGCAAGAAAGAAGCCGTGACCTTTGGTTCAGTCGTCTGTGCGCTGGCGTACGTCCTGATGCTGGTTCTGCCCATCACACCGGACAGCCGGGGCCTCGGCCTTTATGTCCTGTGTCAGGTCATTGCAATGCTGGGTGGCGGCATCGGAAGCTGCCTGAGCTGGTCTCTGATGGCAGATGCGATCGATTATAACGAGTGGAAATTTGGTGTGCGAGAAGAAGGCACTACCTATGCACTGCACTCCTTCTTCCGTAAGCTTGCACAGGGCATCGGACCTTCTCTGGGCCTTGTTCTGGCAACCAAACTGGGCTATGATGCATCTCTGAAGGCTGCACAGACGATCGAAGTGGCAACCCGGATGCGCTATCTGGTGCCGGTCATGTATCTGGGAAGCTATATCGTGATGATCATTGCGTACGGCGTGGTGTTCAATCTGGATAAAAAGACCCTGGCGCAGATGGAAAGCGATCTGAAAGAACGCCGTGCAAAGAACGAAAAGTAAAGGATCTTAAAATCAGAGGAATATAAGAACGGAAACCTTCTGATAAGATGATAGAAAGCCCTCCTTTCGCCTGAGTGCGACAGGAGGGCTTTCTTTTTTTCAGTTGATCAGAATCGCCATCATCTCAGCGCAGGGAATCACGAAGCCGAACCCGAAGAAGAACAGCAGGTCGAGCACAAACTTCCAGAGCCGGACAGTAGGGGAGCAGAAGTTCATGGAGCGGGTGACGGAGGCACCTATCTCACCCCAGTGTCGGTAGTAGCCGGTCTGCTCAAAGTTGTTCCAGAGCTCCAGCGAGAGAAATTCTATCCCGACGAACAATGGGAAAAACACCCAGGAGGGAAGCCAGCCGTCTGCCTGCAGGTTCCCATTGCTCAGGGTACGCCAGTGGACGGCCATCCGGCCCGGGCAGGCAAGGATGCCCCAGATGGCCAGTGCGGCACTGAGCCAAAACAAAACTGCCCGTACCGAGCGCCAGTCAATGGATTGTTGACGACGCAGCATGGAAAAGAAATCTTCCAGTGGTGCAGCGGTGGTTTCTCTGTCCTGCTCCGGGTCGTGGCAGTGCATAAGGTCAGAAAGGCTCAGTCCAAGAGCATCCGCAAGAGGCTCCAGCGTGTTGATATCCGGCAGACCGATTCCACGCTCCCATCGGCTGACGGCTTTATCCGTTACATGAAGCTGTTCGGCCAGTCCGGCCTGTGTCAGCCCTCGGGCTTTCCGTATCCGGGAAAGAAATGCTCCGAAATCCCTGGTATCCATAAAGGTCACTCCTTTTCCACAGAATAGCATAATATGGTGGAAAACACAATCGATGCTTCGTTTACAGACGCTGAAACGCAAAAACTCCCCACCCTGTGCTCGGTCAATGAGCACAGGGTGGGGAGCTTCTTTATATGGAGTTCAGAAGAAAAATGCTGGGATCAGAGCTTACAGCTGGGGGCCGGCAGAGACCAGAGCCTTGCCGTGCTCGTTACCCTCGTACTTCTTGAAGTTCTTGATGAAGCGGCCAGCCAGATCCTTGGCCTTCTCCTCCCACTGGGAAGCGTCGGCGTAGGTATCGCGGGGATCCAGGATGCCGGTGTCAACACCGTTCAGGACGGTGGGAACCTCGAAGTCGAAGTAGGGGATCTTCTTGGTGGGCACGTTGTTGATATCGCCGTTCAGGATAGCATCGATGATGCCACGGGTGTCCTTGATGGAGATGCGCTTGCCGGTGCCGTTCCAGCCGGTGTTGACCAGGTAAGCCTTGGCGCCGGACTTCTGCATCTTCTTGACCAGCTCCTCAGCGTACTTGGTGGGATGCAGCTCGAGGAAGGCCTGGCCGAAGCAGGCAGAGAAGGTCGGGGTGGGCTCGGTGATGCCGCGCTCGGTGCCGGCCAGCTTCGCGGTGAAGCCGGACAGGAAGTAGTACTGGGTCTGCTCCGGGGTCAGGATGCTGACCGGGGGCAGAACGCCGAACGCATCAGCAGACAGGAAGATGACGTTCTTGGCAGCGGGGGCAGAAGAAATCGGGCGAACGATGTTCTGGATATGGTTGATGGGATAAGAAACGTAAGCGTGACCTGTCAATTTTGTTTTTAATGCGGCGTATGCAATCGCGGAACATATGGAATCTGTATCCGGATTTTTATGGCCGACAACATATATTTTATCTTTCTGTCTACTCATATATTTTTACTCTCGCTTTCTTCATCCAACATCAATAATCTGAAAAGATTCTATGCTTATCGATAAAAACATTTTTCATCCATAACTGCATTATTATATACATAAATCTCATTCTTCTGCAAGAGCACAATAAACAATATAGTCAAGAAAAATTAAGAATAAAAATACCATTCTTCTCTACTTTCAAAATATTGTTTTTTCTCCTCCATCTGTGGTATACTCTTTCTATATAAAAAAGAAACAGAGGTGCTGCACAATGAGCGAAGAAATGAAAGAACCAATGCAGACAGATAATGACTGCAAAACAGAGGAAGCTGCTGCTTCCACAACAGAAACGATGCCCGTCTTCTGCCGCACCGCAAGTACGGCAACCGGCTCGTATTCTCCCGACGGGAGTTGCTCATGTGAGCTAAGAGCCAAACCCGATCCAAAGACGAACCGACGCAGGCCGTTTTAGTCGTTGCCCGTAGTGCTGCCCGAAAAAAGTAGTGCGATGGACAGCGGGAAACTCATGCCATGCGCCGGAACAACCGAACCCTCCCTCCGAGATTTTCAGGGTCTCAGAGTCCGGGTTCGGCTGTCCCGGCGTGCTCAGTGCACACTGGTTCGTCGGCACTTTTTCTATTGACGCCGTGATTCGGCGTTCATATTTACAGTACGGGTAAAAAGAGTGGAGCAAGTTTATGTTAATGTAAACATTAACCCGCTTGCTCCCGTCGGTCGGATCGAAAATCCCGTTGGTCTGACTCAAATTTATTATTAAAATCAATCGTTGAAAACCATGAAAAATGTATTGAACAAAGGCGGGCGCCCGACGCTGCCCGCTTCGCAAACGCGATCCTTTTTAGTAAGCGTTCGGTTGAATACCCAAGAGAAAATCCGGCTTCAGTCGTTGTGCCGCCAGAGTGGTCGTTCGCCCGGTTGAGTGATACGCGAGACATTGATGCAGGGATTCGTCCGCGAGCGTTTCTCGCCCGACCATTTGCAATTCGTCCGGGAGTTGAGAGCAGTCTCCAATAACCTGAATCAGTTGGCCCGCCATGCCAATGCGGTCGCTCATGTCGC
>OGZW01003956.1_pt1 | contig 10638 bp, 10 predicted proteins | sample 1577001 | NCBI WGS metagenome assembly OGZW01 (sample SAMEA3541519, study PRJEB24748) | human gut metagenome | biome: human gut; feature: human-associated habitat; material: faeces | place: China | collected 2012
CGCAGAGTACAATGGATTTCTACAAAGAGAAATTCAGAGCTTTTATCATTGAAATCTAAGGAGGAACGTCTTATGACCTTTAATGCAATGACCCAACACTATGAGGAAATCACCGTCTGCGGAAAGCCTGCGCTGTTCACCAGCATCCGCATCAAGAGAGATACCGTCCCGGATGGTCTGTATGCCTACGATGTCCGACATGACGATGAATGCCGGGGTATCCCTTGTGAGATTGCGCCCTTTGTGATGGTCAACCACTGGGGCACCATCATTCTTGCGGAACCGCTGGAACTGCCGGACGATGGGCGGCGATATATTGACGAGGACACCGACTGGAACTACGCTCCCTTGGATGGCAAGAGCACCACCAATCACAAACCGTGCACTACCATTTCTGATTTTATGACCGCCTATGCCCACTAAAACTGTATTAAAAATGCCGTATATTCTGTTTCGTATTAAAATCAGCCGTTTTCAGGCCATTTTAAGGTGCAAAACACAGTCTTAAAAATGTCGCTCGTTATCTTTGAGCCAGAAAGGAGACGCATGAACATCTATGGCTATTGCCGAATCTCTACGGCAAAGCAGAGCATTGACCGTCAGATCCGCAACATCAAGGCTGAGTACCCGACTGCCCATATCGTGCAGGAAGCCTATACCGGCACATCCATCTTTCGCCCGGAGTGGCTGAAGCTTTACCGGGTTCTGAAAGAAGGAGATACGGTGGTGTTCGATTCAGTGTCCCGGATGTCCAGAAATGCAGAAGAGGGTTTTGCTCTGTACGAAGACCTCTACCATAAGGGCATCCGGCTGGTATTCTTGAAAGAACACCACATCGACACCGAGACTTACAAAAAAGCTCTCTCCGGCAGCATTGCCATGACAGGGACAAACGTGGACTTCATCTTGAAGGGCATCAACGAATATTTGATGGCCTTGGCAAAGGAGCAGATCAAACTGGCCTTTGAGCAGTCCGAAAAAGAAGTTGCCGATCTGCACCAGCGCACCCGTGAGGGCCTTTTGACCGCCCGGCTGAACGGCAAGCAGGTTGGTCGCAAAAAGGGTGTTGGCTTTGAAACGAAAAAAGCCAGAGAAGCCAAGCAGATTATCCGTACCCACTGCAAGACCTTTGGCGGCACACTTGACGATGCCGAGTGCATGAAGCTCACCGGTCTTGCCCGGAATACCTATTATAAATATAAGCGTCAGATTCGTGCTGAACTGATAGCAGAGCAGGATTTGCCGGAAGGAGCAAGTATCTTTTATGAACCGCCAAAATCATTCTGAGCCGGAGAACAGGCTCACTCCGGAGGAGCAGCAGGAGTTTTTGAAACTTCTGGCTCAGCTTTCCCCGGAGCAGCGTGAAGCACTGAAAGAAGTGCTCAAGTCCTTTACCTAAGCAAAACAGTGCGGAGTGGCATCATGTCACCCCGCACTGTTTATTTTTTATCTACACCCCAATAAAAACTTTAAAACCCAAAAAATCCAGCGACACTACTGGCTAAATCTCTAATACGATCAACTGTGTAAGACGCCACATTTGAAACCACTCGTGCGGCTCCCTTTACAACGGTTTTTCCGACTTCAAAAACCTTCCGTGCACCTTTTACAGCAAGCTCACCCACTTTGGAGCCAGCCATATAGGCAGCGGTTCCTCCGACAAAACCGCCAACTGCTGCACCGACCGGACCGAATACCAAACCGACAGCGCCGCCTATCGCTGCACCTTTGCTCATGGAGGCCAAGCCCGCCACGGTTGACACCGTGGTTTCCTGCATTTTTTCAAAACCCTCCCGGAGGGTAAGCTCCCCAGTGGCAACCTTGCCCAGCACCTTTACATTTTCCACCGCAACGTATGCGATATTTGCAAAAGTGCCTGCGGGCGTGCCCTTCGGGATCACGGAGAGGATCTCTTTTTCTGAAGCCACTTTCAGCGCACCTGCCGTTGCTGCCTTTACGCCAAAGTCGGCACCGCCGGTCAGAGCAGCCTCCACCACTTCCTGCCCGTCGATTTCTTCTCCGTTCCAGACCTTCTGTGCCACAGTCATACCTGCACCGATCACAGCCCCTTGCAGTGCTGCTGCACCCGCCTGTTTGCCGATGCCCATGGCAAGATCCTTGACCTGATACTCGTTCCAGTTCAGTTCACTCCAATTGCCGTTCTGGGCCTCTTCCTGCATCTGCTTGGCTTTTTCCTTACTCAGAGGCTTGCTGGTGGTTCCATCCGGCGCTTCAATGACATTGGACGATTTCTTTTCGATTTCCTGTCCGTCCGGGATCAGTTTTCCTTGGCCACGGTAGTCCCCTTTTTCAAACATCTCCCCCGTTGCGTGGGAATCCTGCCCGTACTTGCACTGATACCGCTTGACGATTTTGCCTTCGCCATCTACAATGACGACATCCACCGAATTTTTTCCGTAAGCACCATCCGGTTCCAGCACCTTAGCACGATATTCGCTTCCTGTTGCTTCGGCATTCAGGTTAAAAGTCTGTGCATGGTACTGTTCCGCAATATACCCGTCCAGATTCGGGTTCTGGCTGGGCACACCGGCCTTGGTGTTAATAGTGTGGTAAAGCTGCTCGTTAGCTGTATCCAGCGCCTTATCCAACCCAGCCAAATAGACCGAGGCTTCCTGCGCCGACATTGCCGAAATTGATTTCTGGGTCTGCGCGGCAAACCAGCTCTCCCTGCTGCGGCCATTGGCAACAGCTTCTTGCAGGGACTGGTGCATCGCTTCGTTCCGGTGCAGAGTGGTAACGATCTCGTCCGTCATCTTATGGATCTCTTCCGAAGGTTCCTCCGGCAGATATTCCTGCAGCTTTCCACCCAGCCATTGCTCCACCGGCTGTTCCGGGTGGCTGGTATAGCTCTGCATAAAATCCGTGTAGATCGGCTTGACCTTTTCCCAGTCCTCCGGTGTGACCTCCGGTGAACCGGTTTTCTGTTCCAACAGTTCCGGCTCCGGCATATCCACTTCCAGAACAGTCACATCCACTTCTTCGTCATAGGGCTGCACAACCGTTTTCATTGCTGCTTTCCTTTCTGCTCTTCCATCAGTACTCCAAATATATCAGCATATAACCCGCGAGTTGCGCTTGTGACGCTCGCAGCCGTTTTTACTCCCGGTTCCGCTTTTACCTTTGCGGCCTCCGCACACGCCCGCAAGGGATTCGGCTACACTTTTGCTTTTGCAGCCTTCATATACACCTGTGAGGGGTCCGGTTCTTTTTCCTTCTTGTCATCCAGACTGGCAGGTTTGATGTCGATCTTCTCCACAGTTTTCTGGATGCTGGCGATCTTATCTTTCAGTGTGCAGGAAATGGACTTGGTGTCCTTGATGGAGCGGATCAAATCGGCTGTGGTAATGGTCGTTCTGCCCTCGATGAAGGCACGTTCAATGGTATCCTTGACCACAGCTTCCAGATCTGCGCCATTGTAGCCTTCTGTTTCTTTGATAAGTGCAATGGAATCAATATTCTCGTTCCACTTTTTGCGCTTTTTTAAGTGAATTTCCAAAATCTTCCGGCGCTCGGTTCCATTGGGCAGATCCACAAAAAACAGCTCATCAAAGCGGCCTTTACGCAGAAATTCCGGCGGCAGACGGGAGATATCATTTGCGGTCGCCACAATAAAGACCGTGTTCTCTTTTTCCTGCATCCAGGTCAGGAACTGACCAAATAACCGTGTAGTCACATCGTTGCCGCCGCCCTCGCCGCCGACACCGGCAAAGGCTTTTTCAATTTCATCGATCCAGAGCACACACGGGCTGATGGCCTCCGAAAGTTTGAGCGCGTTCCGCATATTCTCTTCGGATTCACCCACATACTTGCCCAGCAGCCGTCCCACGTCCAGACGCACCAGCGGAATCTCAAACAGACTTGCCGTCGCCTTGGCCGTCAGGCTCTTACCACAGCCCGGCATACCGATGATCATAATGCCTTTGGGCACATCCACACCGAACTTGATGGCCTTGTCCAGCTCCCGGAAGATAAACGCCTTGCGGTACAGCCAGTCTTTCAGATTTTCCAGACCGCCGATGTCCTCAATGCTTTCACTGAAATTAACGATCTCCAACATGCCAGATTTCTTGATGAACTGCTCCTTTTCCTTCAGGATCAGAGCCTTATCTCCTCGTGTGATACAGCCACCGTCCTGATACGCCAACGTCAGAATCTGCCGGATCTGGAACTCGTTCAGCCCCTTGAACGAAAGGGCAATTTCGTCAATGGTGTCAGCATCCACCTCAATTTCCATATCTGTGATGAACGCACGAATAATGCCCCGAATCTCATCAATGGTCGGCAGCGGGATATCAAAAATCGTAATGTAATTTTCCAGCTCACGCGGAATGACCGTCACTTCAGAGATAATAAAAATCGTAGCACTGTAATTCTCGTTATAGAGGTTGTTTTCCGCAATGCGCTTCATGTACGCAATTACTTTGGGATTATCCAGTTCCCGGTGGACATCCTTCAGAATAAGGAAGGTCTGCTGCTCGAACCCATCATCCATGGTCAGCTTCAAAAATTCTTCCAGAGAGCAGCCCTTCATAGGGCTTTTGGTCTTAAAGTCCACAAGTCCAAGCGCATTGTTGAACTCCACACATTTTGCACCCTGCCCAACGTGCGCAATTGCTGCATCGATCACCTTGAAATCAAAGTGGTTAATGTAAATGATCGGGTGCAGCGCGTCAATGTAGGAAGCCAGGATATTTTCTGCACTGCGTTTCATCCTTACACCTCCATGTAAAGCATAGTGCGCATGGAAGAGTTGCTCTTATAGTCAATGCCGTCCACAACGGGGAATTTGCCGTTGATCTGAGCACTGCCAAGATCTCCGCCGATCACACCAGCAGAACGGGCAAAGTCGCCGACTCCAATCCTGAGCAGCATGTATTTCTGTCCCTTCGGCTTCAGGTCTTTCCAATAGCCGTCCGTAACACCAGAAAAGGATTTCAGGTTGTCACCCAGTGTTTCCATAATTTCTTTTTGTTCCAGCATTGTTATAATTTCTTCATAGAGCACATCGTTGTCAGAGCCTGCCGGGAAGGTCAGATTCTCCGGGTCGGGTGCAAAGCAAACTTCACGCGCCTGCTCATTCATCAGAAAGCACATGACAGCCAGAAGCATCTTCTGGTCAATCAATTCCGTTAAAACCCTGCGGTAATCATATTGCAGCACCCACTTGTATTTCTCTACAATCTCCTGAATAGCCGCCTTGATCTGCGCAGCGTCATTTTGGTTTTCGAAAATGGTATTGAGCAGGCTCCGATATCCCTGCCGATAGTCTTCAATGATGCCCTCTACCTTATAACTTTCCTGTTTGTACTGCTCGTTCTCGCTCTCGCTTTCCACCTTATATTTCAGGATGTAAATGCTCTTTTCTACTTCTGCCGGGTCGCAGGGAATCTCAAAGATCCGAATCAGCTCCTTGATGATGCCCATGGAATCTTCCGAACGGATTTCTTCCACCTTTTTCAGCTCTTTTTCGTAGCCACGCACCTTCAGCCAGCGGCAGAGCAGACCATTGCGGTAATAGTCCAGCACATCCTCAATGGAGAAATTGTTCTGAAGGTCTTCAATCGTGCGTACCGGTGTGTTGTCACAGATCAGATTGAACTTGATAGTTTTAGCCATTTTCTTTTACCTCCTGATTTCTAAGTGTGTTCCTTTCAGTACATTTCGCAGTTTAGTTTTATTCGCTCTCCTTGTTCGTAAGACAGCCTCCTTAATACCAATCGTCCATCTTTTCAATTTCCTGTTTCATCTCCTGCACCAGCGTTTCCGGCGCAGTCACTTTGACTTTGCTGCCCTGACTGAGCAGCCACATTTTCACGCCCGTTCCAAAGACTTCTGCTTCAATGGAGCATACGCCCTCCTGTTTGTCCACAACTTTTGCCATGGGAAACTTGTCCAGAACAGCTTCCACCGAGGGCCCATAGTAGTTGAAACTGATTTTCTGCGGCTCTCCGCCGAACATGAACTGCGTCCGGTTCTTGTACTCGCCCTCTTTGAAGCGGTCTTTATAGGGTACAGAGAACTTCTTGCCCGTTTCCCTGATGGAATGTATCCTGTCAAGCCGGTAAATGGTGGGATAAGGATCGTTCTTTTTATGGAAAGTCTCTCTGGTGGAACTGTCTGTGATGATACCCATGAGGTAGAAATAATACTCTGAGAACATCAGCCCCACCGGCTCAACCGTCCGTTTTACGATCTGATGGTCTTTCAGCTTCTGATACTCGATTTCCAACACCGACTGATTGCGGATGGCCTGCGCCGCCATCCACAGATTGTCCGGGTCAATGGCTGCATGAGCCGGGTCGTGATAGTTGAACAGCTCATTGCTGATAAACCATTCGACCTCTGCTTTTTCCCTCTGAGATACACAAAGGTTCAAAATGATCTGCAGCTGCTTTTCCACCTGTTCTCTGGTGAAGGCCCGGCTTTCCAGCAGAATCTTGCACAGAGCCAGCACCTCACCTTTGGAAAGCCGCTCGATCTCCTGCGTGACCAGACGATAGCCGTTTTCCTTTTTGCCGTACTCGATTTTTCGTACGATGCCTTCTTTGGCGCACTGTTCTGCCAGAAAATCCCGGATGCTGTCAATATCTCTCTGGATGGAGCGGGCATTCACATGGTACTGCTCTGCGGCTTCCTGTTTGTTGATGAGCTTGCCGGAAAGAAAGGCTTGATAAAGTTCCAATACACGGGTCGTTTTCAAGGTGTCTGCTGTCATTGGCTTGTCCTCCTCTTTGTTTGCCCCCATTATAGCAACGAAGATGGACAATGATGGACTATCTTCTTATTATTTTATTTATTAAATTCTGCAATGTCACTCGTCCACGACTTCATACCATTTTTGTAGCCCTGTTTTTCTGCCACTTTTGTCCAGTGAGCGATCTCATCGGTGAGACAGGTAGTAAACGCCATTTTATGGGCTCCTTCTGCCTGATTATGTTCCGCTGCCTTTTTATAGTATTCTCGCGCTTTTGTTCTATCCTGCTCAATCCTAGAAGCACTGAATATTGCCGCGATGTTAGTGCAGCCGTTCAAATACATATTACCGATCAGAACATATGCATGATAAAACTTGTTTTTTGCCGCTTTCTCGTAATATGTTAAGGCACGTTTTCCATCCTTCTTTATATACTGCTGTATAAGTCCGAGCATTTCATAGGCCAGTACACCACCAGCCTTTTCATATTGGTCAAGATACTTCTGTGCATCCTCATACTGCTGATCATGGAAATAACATGCACCGAATGCCAGGATTGCCAGATCGTCCTTTGCATCCGCCATCTTGCGCACCTGCGGCCGGAGTTTGCGGAACTGCTCAAGCTTTTCCGCTTGCGAAATATCTGAATAGGTCGCATACAGCAGGCCGCAGATCGGGTCTGCTGCATCAGAACCCTTTTTCGCATATTCCAACGCTTTTTGCGGGTCACTGGGATAATCCTCGTACCCAAAATAATACGCCCAGAAAAGCATCCCATTGGCACGGGCATAGCCTTTTTCGGACAGGTCTTCCAGCTGCGGAACACTATCTTCAAAGTTAGCCTTCAGGAACTCTTCTTCTGCGGCCTTGCCTTCTTCTGCCAGTTTTTCCGCCGCTTCCTGTTCCGCCGCTTTCGCGTTTTCCTCTATTTGCTCTGCGGGTTCCACTTCCTGCACTTCGGGCACAACTTCTTCCAGGAACAGGCCGGAGTCCTCGGCGGAGCGGAGGTTGAACAGCATTTCCATCGTCAGGTCATAATTGTTGACTTCGGTATCCAGATTCACCTGCGATTCCTGCGCCACATAGTTCTGCACCAGATTGTTTTCCAGCTTATGACGGTCTGCGGCAACGCCTGCGCTCTGGAGCGAATTTTCCACAGTGTCCACAATGTAGGCTTCATCGGTGTCCAGCAGTTCCAGCTTCTTGATGCCCAGCAGCGGCACCAGATAGGTTTCCGGCAGGCGCTGGATGTGTTTGCCGCCCAACAGTTTGGTCAGCAGTTTTTCGTCACCGGCTACACGGTCGATGAAATCATAGTAGCGGATGTTTCCACGCGGAGAAATGTCAATGGTACTCATGACTGTTTTCAGCAAAAGCAGGTCAGAGGTACGCCATTCACCGCCGGTAATATCGTAGAAATCACGCACCATGCAGACGATTTTGGAAGCATCGTCCAGATCAACGTACTCCACACCATCCAGCATCTGGTACTCAATGGAATTCTGCCAGTTGATCAGATTTACATTTTGTTCCAGTTTTGCCACACGATTTTCCAGCTGGATCATATCACTGCGATTCTGTTTAAAGAACTGGATCAGCGCCGCATAGATCTGGTTGATCTCCCCCTCCACCGCAGTCATGGAAGCATTCAGCTTGTTATTGACAGCAGTAATCAGGTCAAAGGTCAGCAGATTCTGTTCCGAAAGCCGCTGCAGGGTAGTCTGGGCGGCAAACTGTGCTGCTGCACGGTTGCTGTTGATCTTATCCTGCAAACGCTTATTGCTGCCGGTAATTGCACCCCAAAAACGGCGCAGTCCCTTCCGACTGGAAAGCTCCTGCTCATAGCCCTCGCTGTCCGTCATGGCGGAAACGCTCTCAAAAACAAGGCGGTTGATTTCCTGCCGGTTGTTCTTGTAGGCAGCAATGATGGAATCAATGCTGGCGTTCAAATCTGCCTGTTCCTGCTCTGTCAATGCGGAAGAAGGAATTACAGTCAATTCAGTGCTCATGATTCAATACCTCCCATAAGTTCTGCAAGTTCATTTTTCATCCCGGCACGTTCCTGCCGGATGGATGTTATCTTCTGCTGATACTGGCGTTCATCGTCAGCCATTTTGCGGAGCCGATTCTCCGCCTGCGTCTGGGCCGTGTTCATCTGCCGGGCAGCATTGACATAACGACACTAGCCGTTCTCAAATGCCGCCTGCACAGAAGAAGCGGCATCGTGGCAATACTTGGTCTGGATGTTGACACCATTTACCATGCGGTCGGGGCCATCCTTGGCGTTATCGCCGCCCACGATCTTTGCATCCTTACCGGTCAGGATATCATGGAGGTTATTCGCCTGCTCTGCGGCAAATCCATGTCCCTGCGCTGCCTGAAACTTGTCCATCTGGGTCTGCTGTGCCGCTCTGGACAGATTCTGCGTTTTCCTTTTTCTCTTCGGTCTAAACATTCGGAAGGAACTCTGTTTTCTCCATTACAAAATTCTCCCTTTCCACTTCATCGGAATGCTTTACATCCTTTACGGAAGGTCGCTCTTCCTTTGTTCTCATTATAGCAAGGGTGTTAGACAGAATCTGTCCATCTTCTTTTTTCTTTGAAATTCCTGTGTCGATTTTCCAAAATGCTCGCCTTTGTTTCGATATATACTGTCAAAAGTATACGACTTATATAATTATCGGTCAAGTCTCATCACAATAAAATCGTAAGTACACACTACGATTTATCCAAGGAGGCCGAACCATGGAACGAGAGAAGCCCACATTTGATATCCTTGGCCGTATTGAGCGGGAACGCCTTTCCCGTGGCTGGTCTGAGTATGCCCTCGCAGAGAATTCTGGCCTGACACAATCTACCATTTCTACTTGGCGCAGACGGAATCTCCAACCCAATGTAGCTTCTCTTGAGAAAATCTGCTCCGGTCTTGGTATCTCGCTTTCTCAGTTCTTTCAGGAAGAAGACTCTGTTTACTTAACCCCCGATCAAAAGGAAATTCTTGATCTATGGGCTAAACTCTCTCCTGTTCAAAGAACAACGGTCTCTCAAATGCTGCGTTCCTTCCTATATATAAAGGAAGAGGAATAAATTTTTTCCGCTCGTGAGCCGCTTGTGTCAAAAGCGAATTTCCGCGAGCACCCTCTCACGGCACACCCATTCTGAAAATGGGTGTGCTACAGGGGCGCTTGCAAAAATTCACTTTCGACACTCGCGTCTCACTCACGGACTATGTTTTTGTAGCTTCTTATATAAGATAAAATTCAACTATTCCGCAGCAAAATACGGTCAAGCCCATGAAGGACTTGACCGTTTTATCATTTTGAATAATAGGTTTTAGATACAAGATTCCCGGATTTTTGCCAGATCACTGTTCAGCAGCGTTTCATGTTCCAGAAGCTCTTTCTGGACAGCAAGCAGAAAATACTTATTATTATGAAGAATCTTATATGATCTGCGGTAAAGTTCTTCCAGTTTTGCTGATTTGATGGCTTCATTATAAGAAAGTCTCTGCTCGGACATTCTGTTGTCCCCTGATTCAATTCCTACGAAGCCACCACCTGCAAAGTGACACAGCCAAATATCCATGAGCTTATCTGCTTGCTCTATATCGGCCGATGCCTGAATATCCATAACACCATAGATCAGAGACACACCCGCTCTGCCTGCCAATGTTTTGGTTACTTCATCCAGAAATTCCTCCTCATTTTGTGCATAAGTAGCACAGCCATTTACCATACCACCAATTACACCTTGGCTTCCGCGAACCGTGACAATTCCAATGCTTCCGGGGTGAAGAACTTCTCCGACTACTGCATGGGCAGCTTCATGTACTGCAATCTTCTGCAACTCTGTGGAGTCAGTTTCCTTATCCGTCTTTTGGAGTTTATATACCACCTGAAGAAGAGCTTCTGTGATATCTTCCT
>OGZW01003960.1_pt1 | contig 10624 bp, 9 predicted proteins | sample 1577001 | NCBI WGS metagenome assembly OGZW01 (sample SAMEA3541519, study PRJEB24748) | human gut metagenome | biome: human gut; feature: human-associated habitat; material: faeces | place: China | collected 2012
GACCACAGCAGGAGGGATTTCTCTACATATATTAAAGCATTTGCCAGGGGAACACAGTTGGAGGACTATGTTATAACTATGTTATGCAAGGAGCTTTATATTTCTGGTTCAGATAAAGATTTTATGGATTTTAAAGATATATTTGCCGATATTCTTATTAATGAGAACAGAAGTGACGACATTCGACAGGAAGTGAACTGTGTACTTGTTAAAATATACCGCATAGCAGGTGATATGGGAGAATTCTTTAAGCTTGCTTTAAGGTGTGTTGCTGATAATCCAAGCTCAGAGATATGTTATGAACTTGGCAATTATTATTATGATATAAATGACTATGCAGAAGCGGCAATGTGGTATTATAATGCAATATATGAAACTTCAAGCGTATTAGATATTACAAGCGGAGGTAATAAGCCTTTGTATGCTCTTAGCAGATGTTATGACAATCTTTCAGAAACATCAGAAGATATAGAACAGATAGCACAGTTCAGACAGATGGCGGAAGATTATAAGTATCAGGCAGAGCAATGGAAGCTTCCTGATGAGATAGTTTAAGAATGGAGATAAAGATGCACAACGAAAAGGATAATAATTCAAAAGGCACAGCAAATACAAGAACTAAGCTGTCCCCAATTGCAATTGTACTTATTGTAATAGCTGTAATTGCTCTTTTTTCAGTTATTATAGCAGGAGCTGTAAGTTCTAATAATAAGAAAAGTGGGGATAATACTGTTGGAATGACATTGACAGAGAAGAATTTGAAACCACAGAATAATTCATCTAACAATAGTGTAGCTGACAGGTCACTTACTAAGGTTGAGATATTAATGGATGATACAGCTGTTGTTGTTGGCACAACATTTAAAGCAGCTGCAGTTGTAGAGCCGGAGAATACTGATAAGGCACTTGTGTGGTCAAGCAGTAATGAGGATATTATGAAGGTTGATTCAGATGGTGTTGTAACTGTTAATAATGTAGGTGTTGCGGCACTTACAGCGACAGTAGGAGATGTGTCAGATGCCGTAGCTATTGAGGGAATAAAGAGTGTATCAGCAGGTTCAGCCAATGGATATGTTGTATACACAGGTAATGGAAGCATTACGGGTTCTAATTCATCTAACAGCAGCTCATCAGGGGCTTCTAATAGTGGCACATCAGGCAGAACGGGCTACTCATATAACAGTGAGGCAGGAAGCTATGATGATGGTAACAGCAGTGGTACAGATAATGGTAGTTCTGACGGAGGCTATATTGCAGATGATTCATCTAATAATTCAGATGGGTCTTATAACAATAATTCAGGCAATGCCTCTAACAATTCAGGCTCTAATTCATCGAATACCAATAGCACTAACACAGGAAGCAGCAGTTCATCAACTGGAAACAGTGACGGAATGAAGAGTACAGATCTGCCAGACATACTTGGTAATCAGGGATTTACAAGAGAATATTCTAATGTATACATATATACAGAAAATGATACTTATTATGGAGAAATAATAATACAGCCAGAAGTTTCTATTATATATATCAAGCAGAGAAGCGGCGGTTTTGACAGCAAGATTAATAGTGTATTAAGTGAGCTCCTCCCATCAGAATATAGTCAGGTATGGAGCAATTATCTTTCTGCTTCAAGTGACAGAACATTTACTGCTGAGGGAAGAAAAGTAAGAATTGTAACAGCAGCAGGCGGAGGACATTCGCAAATTGTAATATACAATTAATGTCAAATATGCTATATTTAATAAAATGCTGTTATATAACCAATAGCATATTTATGAAATGAATAATGAGGTGAAAGTTGTGCTTAATGAGAATAAAGTTAAGATGATGACTAAGATGGCTATATATGAAAAGAACGAGGGCAGGAAAATGCTTCGTACAGCGAAATATTTCAAAGGTGATTTCATTGCTTTCGGTATTTTAAAGACATTAATAACTACAACATTTGCATTTATGATAGTTGCAATTATGTATGTATTATGCAATGCAGAGGGACTTGTTGAGAATATTAATTCAATGGACTATCTTGCATTTGGCAGGAGAGTGGCAATATACTATATAGGAATGTTAGTTATATTTACAGTAATAGCAGCTGTTGTATATAATGTCCAGTATGAATGTTCAAGAAAAGGTCTTAAGAAATATTTTTCAAGACTTAATAAGCTTGAAAGATTTTATAACAGCTAGAAGAAAAGAAAGTAAATATGGAGGATATAATGGCGGTTTTATTAGAACTCAAAGAGAATTTTAAAAGATTTTACAACAAATATGATATATATATTGTACCGGTGGCTAAGTTTATAGCAGCATTGGTTTCATTTCTTATGCTTAATGCCTCTATCGGCTATATGGATAAGCTTAATAGTCCTATAATAGCAGTATTAGTATCGGTTATATGTGCATTTCTGCCTAATGGCTTTACAATAGTAATGCTTTCGATATTTATGATTGCACACTTGTATGCAATATCAGTAGAATTTGCACTTATTGCATTGTGCGTAGTGCTTCTTATGTATCTGTTATATTTCAGATTTACACCAAAGCTTGGATATCTGCTAATATTAACAGTAATTATGTGTGGTTTTAAGATACCTTATGTTATACCGGTTGCTGTAGGTTTATGCTCATCATTTCTTGCGGCAATACCTGTAAGCTTTGGTGTAATAATTTATTATATAATTAATACAGCCAGTGCTTACGAAGCAGCAGTTACTAACAAATCTTTAACAGAGAGTATGTTACAGGTTTCTTATTTAATAGAAAGTCTTGTTAAGGACAAGCAGATGATAGTGTTAATTGCAGCACTTGCAGTTACAGTAATTGTTGTATACATAATAAGAAGACTTAAGATTGACTATGCATGGGGTTACGCTATAGGAATAGGAAGTGTATTACAGTTCATAATTCTTGTTGTATGCGAGATTGTATTTAAGACTGAATTTAATATAGTTCTTATTGTAATCGGAGTTATATTAGGTGCACTTGCAGGTTATATCTGTAATGTTATGTTCTTTGCAGTTGATTTCAGAAGAACAGAGTATGTACAGTATGAAGATGACGAATACTATTATTATGTAAAGGCTGTGCCTAAGATTAATGTAGCAGGTGAGGATGTAAAGGTTAAGCAGATTAATGCAAGAAAGACCAGGAAAGCCTCAGATATAAGTGATGTAAGACAGGCTAAATCAACAACTGCTGCCACAGAAGAAGACGAAGATATGATATTTTTTGATAAATAATAGTATATTTATCATATAGAAATTAAAAGGGTGGTGAGAATGTGACTACATCAGGTAATCTGTTGCAGAATTATTTTTCAAGATTATATATACCAAGGATTACATGGACAGATATTATAGAGATAATTATTATTGCGGTTGTTCTTTATAATATTCTGTTATGGATAATGAATACTAAAGCGTGGGCTTTGCTTAAAGGAATTATAGTAGTAGGTTTATTCGCGGTAGTTGCATATCTGCTTAACTTAAAGACTATATTGTGGATAGCAGGAAAGACGATAAGTGTTGGAATTATAGCACTTGTTATTATATTCCAGCCCGAATTAAGAAGGGCGTTAGAGCAGTTAGGAAGGAAGAAATTTGTTCTTAATTTCCTGAATTTTGGTGATAACAGCAATAAAGATGAGCGTTTTAGTGTTAAGACAGCTGACGAAATTGTTGATGCGTGCTACAGGATGGGAGCGGTAAGGACAGGTGCATTGATAGTTATAGAACAGGATATGCTTCTGGAAGAATATATAAAGACAGGAATACCTGTAGATGGTATTGTTACAAGCCAGCTTCTTATTAATATATTTGAGCATAATACACCGCTTCACGATGGTGCAGTTATAGTGAGAGGTAACAGGGTGGTTGCAGCTACCTGTTATCTGCCTCTTACAGATAATGTTAATCTTAGCAAGGCTTTAGGAACAAGACACCGTGCCGGAGTCGGAATAAGCGAAGCTACAGACAGTATGACAATTATTGTATCAGAGGAAACGGGTAAGGTTTCTGTAGCTTTTGGTGGTGAATTAATACACGATATTGATGCAGATTCTTTAAAGAATAAACTGGAATATATCCGTAGAAAGAATATAGATGTTAAGTCTTTCAGGATATGGAGAGGCAGGTTGAAGCATGAAAGAGAAGATATTTAAGAATTTCAGCCTGAAGTTATTATCCGCTGTATTTGCAGTTGTTCTATGGACAGTTATTGTTAATATATATGACCCTAACACGAGTTATACATTCAGTAATATAACTGTACAGCTTATTAATACACAGAGCCTTACAGACAAAGATTACAGTTATGAAGTTGTTGATGGCGGCAAGATTTCAGTTACAGTAAGCGGTCCAAAGAGTGTCGTAACAGACCTTAAGACAAGTGATATAAGTGCAACCGCAGATTTGAGCAAGGTTACTGCATTTACAGATTATGTAGATATACAGGTTCAGGTAATTAAAGATGGACAGGTTCTTAATAATGTAGAGGCTGTTCCAAGAACATCAGCACTTAAGCTAAGCATAGAGAACAGGGATACCAAGACTTTGTCATTAGATGTTAATACGACAGGTTCGACAGCTTCAGGATATACGGTTGCTTCGACAAGTTCATCACCAACATATATCAAAGTTACAGGTCCTACATCTTTACTTGAGAGTGTAGCAACATTATCAGTAAATGTAGATGTATCAGGTGCTAAGGAAGACATAAGCACAAGTGCAGATGTTAAGATGTTAGATGAAGATGGTAATGAAATAGTAAATGATGCACTTGAACTGTCATGTACTAAAGCAGATATCAATGTTGATATAGCAAGAATGAAGACGGTGTCAATAACAGCAAAGACAAGTGGAACGCCGTCAGACGGATATATTATAACAGATACAATATTAAGCCAGGCATCTGCGGTTATAACAGGTTCAGATGATTTGCTGGGTAAAGTAGATACAATAACAATTCCATCGCAGAATATTAATGCTGATGGATTGAGTGCTGATAAGACATATACTTTCAGATTATCAGATTATGTTCCATCAGGAATTAAATTTGTATCTGACAGCAGTCTTACTGTTACAGTTAAGATAGCACAGAAGGCTACAAAGCAGATAAGTCTTTCAGCTTCAGAGATAACACTTAATAATATACAGACAGGGTTTAATGCACAGGTAATGCAGGGTATTACATTTACTGTAACAGGTAATCATAATGTGTTATCGGCTGTCAGTGCATCAGATGTAAAGGCAGGCATTGACCTTAAGAATCTTGGGGCAGGAACTCATAATGTCACAGTGGCGTTATCACTGCCTGATGGAATAACTGTAGTAGGTAATGTTACTGTTAATGTTACAATAACGGCAATACAGCAGGAAACAACTACAGAGAGTACCAAAGCGACAGAAAGCACTACATCGGCGACAAGGTAATTTGTTAAGAACTGCCATTTAAGGAGGGATTATAATGGTAAAGGAGAATATAATTGTCACAAGCCAGCTTGGAATACATCTTCGTCCAGCGGGTGCTATGTGTGATGCGGCAATTAAATTTGATTCTAATATATCATTTGAATATGCAGAGGGTAAGACAGCCAATGCAAAGAGTGTAATATCAATACTTGCATCAGGTGTTAAATGTGGAGATGAGATAACTTTAATAGCTGATGGAAGCGATGAAGAAGAAGCGTTAAAGACAGTATCAGAAAAGTTTAAAGAAGCTCTTAAAGATTGATTTAATCTACGGATTGAATTATAATTAAATAAAATGATGTAGCAATACGTGTACATCAGTCAGGGAAAAATACCATTTTCCCCGACATTATTAAATAACAAGGAAAGAGGTACAGAGTATGGGTTATATGGAAGTTTATAAGTCTTGGTGTGACAATATGTATTTTGATGAAGCAACAAGAGATGAACTTAAGTCGATCGCTAATGATGAGAAGGAGATTGAAGACAGATTTTACAAAGATCTTGAATTCGGAACAGGAGGCTTAAGAGGTGTAATTGGCAATGGTACTAATAGAATGAACATTTACACTGTAAGAAAGGCAACACAGGGACTTGCTAACTTTATTATTAAGGAAGGTGCAGCAGACAGAGGTGTAGCTATTGCATTTGACTCAAGAAGAATGTCACCTGAATTTGCTGATGAAGCAGCACTTTGTCTTAATGCTAACGGAATTAAGGCATATATATTCCCTTCACTTCGTCCAACACCAGAATTATCATTTGCATTAAGAGACCTTAACTGCATAGCTGGTATTGTAGTAACAGCAAGCCACAACCCACCAGAATACAACGGATATAAGGTGTACTGGGAAGATGGTGCACAGATTACAGCACCTAAGGATTCACAGATTATATCAGAAGTTAAGGCTGTAACAGATTACAATACAGTTAAGACTATGGATAAAGATGAAGCTAAGGCTTGCGGTCTTTACAATGTGATCGGATACGATATGGATGACAGATATATGGCCGCATTAAAGAAGATGAGTATTAATGGAGATATCATTAAGAAAGTAGCGGATGATATTAAGATTGTATACACACCATTCCATGGTACAGGTAATATTCCAGTAAGAAGAGTTCTTAAGGAATTAGGCTTTAAGCACGTATATGTTGTTCCAGAACAGGAAAAGCCAGACCCAGATTTTACAACGCTTGAATATCCTAACCCAGAAGATCCTAAGGCATTCACATTAGCATTAAAGCTTGCTAAGGAAGTTGATGCAGATATCGTTCTTGCAACAGATCCGGATGCTGACAGACTTGGTGTATATTCTAAGGATACTAAGACAGGTGAATACCAGTCATTTACAGGTAATATGTCTGCTATGCTTATTGCAGAATATATCCTTTCACAAAGACAGGAAAAGGGACTTCTTCATAAGAACGGAGCATTTGTTAAGACAATAGTTTCAACTAATATGGCTGACAGCATTGCTAAGGAATATAACCTTAAGCTTATTGAAGTTCTTACAGGCTTTAAGTTCATCGGTGAGCAGATTAAGTTCTTTGAACAGCAGGGTACATATGAATATGAATTTGGTTTTGAGGAAAGCTATGGCTGTCTTGTAGGAACACACGCAAGAGATAAGGATGCTATCGTTGCAGTTATGGCACTTTGTGAAGCAGCAGCTTACTATAAGAATAAAGGTCTTACTTTATGGGATCAGATGATTAACATCTATGAGAAGTATGGCTACTATAAAGAAGGACAGGTTGCTATCACAATGAAGGGTGCTGAGGGTGCTGGAAAGATTGCTAAGATGATGGATGACCTTAGAAATAATACACCATCTAAGATTGGTAACTGGACAGTTCTTGAAGCAAGAGATTATAAGAAGGACGAATGTGTCAATATGGTTACAGGCGATAAGCATAGCACAGGACTTCCTGACTCTAATGTACTTTATTATGATTTATCAGATAATGCATGGTGCTGTGCAAGACCATCTGGTACAGAGCCTAAGATTAAGTTCTATATGGGCGTTAAGGGCAGCAGCATAGAAGATGCAGCAGCTAAAGAAGAAGCTTTAAAGAAAGCTGTTATGGAGCTTGTTGGGCAGTAATCAGTAAGTATTATTTGATGGATATGTTTTACATAGCATAATTATATAAGTTCAGATTTTCTTAACAAGTAATACACAATATGAACACATTTCGTGAATATACTAACAGTATCAACAACGAAATGTGTTCATTTTTTCGTTGAAATGACATAAGTAAGGAGTGTTTGGATATGTATAATAATGAAGATAACGATTATATGAACAATAATTCTGATAATAATTCTAGGAATTATGAGAATGTAGAGCCTGATAATAATCAGAGTACAGGAACAACTGGATATACAACATACAGCCATAACACAGGTTATAATCAGAACAGTGCAGGTGGTGCTGGTATGAATAATGGACAGAACCAGTATTCTAACGGAAGTAATAATTATGGCTATAATGGTTATGGATATAATCAGGGTGGTATGAATAATTCACAGTATGGTGCTAATACATCATACAATAGCACAGGAACTAATGCCGGATATAATAACACAGCATATAATAATGGTGCTAATACAGGCTTTCATAATGCATCAGATAACAGTAATTCAACCTATAGATATTCATATGTTAATAATAATATAGGCAGTGATCAGAATAATTCTTATAGGAATGCACAAAGAGCAGCTAAGCAGGCTAAGAAGGAAGCAAGAAAGAAGTCATTTAACAATTGGTTTTCTAAGAATTCCACGGCTAAGAAGTATATAAGTGGTGTGCTTGCAGCAGTGGTATTTGGTGTTGTAGCTGGTTCAGCAATGTATGGAACTTATCATATTGAGAAGAAATATTTAGGTGGTAATGATACTAAGAACTATACAATTTCAACTGTGACAAGCAATATTGATAAAGTTACAAGCGATGATATTAATGCTAATGGAGATACTAATCTTTCACAATATTCATCAATGAATGTAGAAAGTGTGGCACAGGCAGCACTTCCGGCTATGGTTGCCCTTAATGGTACAACTACAGTAAGCAGTTCATCTTCAATGTATGGCTGGGGACAGCAGCAGTACGAGGCTTCAACAAGTGGAACTGGTATTATTGTTGGTAAGAATGATACAGAGCTTCTTATTGTAACTAATGCACATGTTGTAGATAATGTATCCAACTTAAAATGTGTATTTGTGGATGACCAGTCAGTAAGTGCAACGGTAAAGGGTTCTAAGTCAGATCAGGATATAGCAGTAGTTGCTGTATCATTATCAGATATTCCGTCTGACACAATAAGTAAAATAGCTATTGCAGAACTTGCAGATTCTGATACAATTGCAGTAGGCCAGCAGGTAGTGGCAATTGGTAATGCACTTGGAGAAGGACAGTCAGTTACTAATGGTATTATAAGTGCCCTTGACAGATCAATAACAGTTAACAATGTTACATTTTCAGGACTTATAATGACTAACGCACCCATTCCAAGACGGAAACGGACGTGTCGGGCGCATGATTCTGTTGAAACAATGTCTTGATGCAGACATTACGCCTGTAATCATTAGAGACGAAAACAAAATCAAGTATTACCGGTATCTTAGTGCCGCGCAGAACAAGCGTGATTACGCACCGCTTATTGATTTTTTCGAATCAGAGCAAAAATGGTATCAGGAAAAAGTAATACCGATGATTTTTGATTATGATGAATTGCAGTAAGAAAGGAGAACGCAATATGTCAGAAATATCAGAAGATTTAGAATCACAAAGCGAAGAAGAATTTTACACAGATTACGACTATGCACCTGACGGCAAACCAGCCACAATGAGCGAGTGCTCTATGTTTTTGGTGCAGCATATGATTGATGATGAGCTGGTCTCTTCTTTAATGGCTCCACAAAGGCTGATTGATTATATTAACATGGACGATTGCCACGGCGAGAGTTATGAAATTTTTGACTGTATGTCAGAGTTTGGAAAAGTCAAGCCTCTTAGATACAAAGGCTGGCAGCCAGGATGTCTGATTGAGGTTGTAGACGAGGCCGGCAAAGTCGTTCTTCGTGGATATGGCGAAGACCATTAGTCTTTTTCTTATATTTTTCTGTATTTTATCCAACACACACGAACAGGCCGATTACTCGGCCTGTTCGTTTTGTCTTTCTGCTTGTTTTTCTCTTTATCTTTTTTTTGTTTTTTCGCTTATTTTTTTCTATTTATTTTTCTCTTTTTTTTCTTTTTTCAGCCTTTTTACAAAATCTCCTTTTGATTCGCCAGGAATTTCCGTATCCAGAAAAGTACAACTTCTAATGCCATCATATACCTCTTCTTCCAACATGGAGTTTATCTCAGCCGGGCATTCCTCCGGATGTTCTTTCCAGCGTTTTTTGTGTTGTTCTATTTATTTCGCCAGCTTTTCGTTTATCATGACTTTATTTATTCTTTCTTTTTGTTATAATATTTTATGTATGGTGATTTAATTTACAATTTTATAATTCATTATCAATGTCAATTTCTGTAATTTGATTTGATAAATGTGTTATCGGTTTAGTAATAACAGATAAATCTTTAGGTGTTTCTAGTCCAAATACATTCTCTATAGACATATTTATATCTTTTAATGGAATAAAACTATTTTGAAACTCTTTATGCTTAGCAACAACTAAACTAGACATCATAACGTCACACTTTAGCCCTTTATTTTTTTGCGTTGGTGAGTTATGCATCAATGCATCTTTAATTTCTGCGAAGTCATCCTTTTTTAATAGCAACATTGATTCATCATTACAAGATATATTAATTTTTCTATCTTCATGCTTAGACATCTCTAGTGCCATCTCAAAAGCAAGTTTTATCTCGTCAAATGAATCAAATTTATTTTTACCTTCCGGCAGTTCTATAAAATATGAAAATCTATGCCCATTTTGAAAATGTGAATTGACGTAATCCACAATTAACTTTTCGCAGTCAGATTCAGATAAAGATAAAGATTTGTCTCTTTTTAAAGTTATGTATGCGCTTTTAATAGCCTCATATTCAGCATCAATTTCATACGCCATATATCTATAGTTCTCATCATAATAGACATTATTATTAGTCCTTGACAACCTACTAACAGCTAAATATTTT
>OGZW01003961.1_pt1 | contig 10624 bp, 8 predicted proteins | sample 1577001 | NCBI WGS metagenome assembly OGZW01 (sample SAMEA3541519, study PRJEB24748) | human gut metagenome | biome: human gut; feature: human-associated habitat; material: faeces | place: China | collected 2012
AGGCACGGATCAGCGATTTGTAAAAAACGCTCTCAAAAATGCGGAGTTGCCACCTGATTCTTTTAAATATTTGTTTTTCTTTTATTTCTCTCACATACATGCAAGCTACCTTCAAATCAGATTCTACAGTGTCTCTCCTTTTGTACGATAGCTGTTCATATAGTGCTGTGATTCACTTGTTCGTACATTTACATCATTTAAGATGCATCCTGTAATTTCAGCTCCTGATCCTGAAAGAATTTCCATACCTTCCAGAATTCGATCTACATCTGTATAGTCCTGACGGATCACAAATACTGCTCCGTCTACATACTGGGCGACGATCGCTGCATCTGATAATAGTCCACTTGGTGGTGTATCTATGATCACGAAATCGGCTTCTGCTTCCAGTTCTTTTACAAACTGTCTCATATTCTTACCACTTAAAACAGTAGATGTATCCTGGATTGGTGTAGAACCTGCAAGTACCTTAACGCTTGTATTTTTGTACTGCTGTACTGCATCGTCTATGTTAACTTCGCCTTTCATTACTTCCAGAGTTCCTAATTCTTGTTCATTCATTCCAAGCACTTTGGCGGTAGATGGATTTCTTAAATCCGCATCTACCAGAATTACTTTATACCCTTTCATCGCAAGTGATATTGCAATGTTGGCTGAAACTGTTGATTTTCCTTCTCCTGGCATAGCACTTGTTACAAGAAAAGATTTCATGCCTGTCTCTTTTTGTGCACGCTCGATCCTTCGTCGTACCGTTCTTGCTGCTTCTAGGAAGCTTCTTGGAATTCTTGGATTATCTAGCACGATCAATTCCTGTGTTTGCGTACGTTTCTTATGGAATTTGGCATGAGGCATGATTCCAAGACTTTTTGCATGAAAGAGTCGTTTGAAATCTTCTTCTTTCTTAACTGTATTCTTACCAAGTGCTAACAGGACATCGAGCAAGATACATAGTAAAATTCCGATCAAAACGCCGATCTGTATCTCATGTCTATAACTAAATGGATTGGCAGGTGTAGTCGGAACCCCGCTTTCATCCATGAGTGTCAGCTGTGAACTTCCAATGACAAACTCTGCTACCGATGGGTAATTTTTAACGACTGCTTTTAAAATCTTCTCAGCCATCTTCGGATTATTTGCAGTCACTTTCAACGTAAACAGGTTTGTATTCTCCATGACTTCTGCTTCGATCGTTCCAGGAACAGACTGAAGGCCAAGATCCTGTGCCAATACTTCTTTAAATGCTCCACTTTTCAAAATATATGGAAAAGATTTTGCCATTTGGTTGGCTGTTGCATTCTCAATATATGTATTGGAATTTTCTGATGTAATACTGGAATTGATCGTAAATGTGGAAGATGCTACATAGTATGGGGAATAGGTAAGTCTCTTGTATCCACAGAACACTGCACCACAAATCACAAGAATGATCAAAAATCTCCATTTCATTTGAATGATGCCTTTGATCAAGTCATCAAACAATCCAGCAATATCGATCAGATTCTCTTTATGTTCTGTTTTTGATTCATATTCTTTACTCATGATCTTTCTTCACCTGCCGTTCTGTTTTTGATTCTTGTGTTTTATCTTCATTACCCTTTTTCGTTCTGCTTCCATAACCATAGCCATAGCCGTAACCGTAACCATATCCATATCCATGGTTTCCATAACCGTATTTGCTTCCGTAACCATAACCGCTTCCATATGCATATTTGTATCCGTAATTTCTTGCTGTCTGAGCAACTCCATGGAATACATCGTTATAAACGCATCCAAGCATCGTTCCTTCTGCTGAATTTAGGATACTGATCGTCTCATTGATATCTTTTACTAATGCTGTATGTTGTCTTACAACAAGGATCGATGCATCTGCAAGGTCTACTAATTCTTCTGCATCGGCTGCCTGTGACATTGGCGGTGTATCAATAATAATGTAATCCAGCTTTGTCTTAAAGAACTCTACGATCTTCTGGAAGATTGGTGATGCGATCATCTCTGTAGAATTTGGATAGATCATAGAACCTGCGATCAATAACAATTCTGATTTTGGAAGATCTGTTACCAGATTATCTATCTGTTCATTTCCATTTAATACTTCTCCAAACTGCTGTATTTCTTCCTGATTCAATCCAAAAATCTTGTATTGTGAAGGTTTGCGAAGATCCGCATCGATCAACAATACTTTCTCTGATTCTTCCGCAAGTGCCAATGCTAAATTGGCTGCAACTGTTGATTTACCTTCATTTTCTTCCACACTTGCAACCAGAAGTGTTTTTGCATTCTTCTCTTTCATCTTACTGCTGACTTTGCGGGCAAGTTTCTTCATATCCTCCACATATTGAAAGCTTGTTCCTGGATTTGTCAACAATACCGGACTCTTTTTGCGGTGGATTCTTGCTTTCCATGTCTTATAAATCTTCTCATGATATAACGTCTGCAAAAGCTTTGCATCAAGTTTCCTTGAAACTTCTTTTGGTTTTCTCACTGTATCCTTTAAGAATGACAAGATTGCGATCAATCCACATAACGCAACGATCGTCGTAAAAAATGTTTTCTTCATAAGTGCTGTTGGCTGAAATTTATTTACCGGACCACTTGGCACTGTTGGTTTCTGCAATACATCCAGCACAACATTTCCGATCAGCTGATCTGTCACAACAGAATAATTATTCATGATTGCCTTATTCAAACGAAACGCCATCTCTGGGGAATCTGCCTGAACTTTCAAAACTAAAAGATTGGTTTCATTTACTACCTCTGCAGATGCACTTCCTGGAAAATAATCCATATCCATCTCTTTTGCGACTTTCTTTTGTAAGATCGAACTGTTTAGAATCTCAGAAAACTTTGTCGCCATCTCAGACGTTGCACTCAAATCTGAATATACACTATTGTTACTTCCTTTGCTGCTTACGATAAATGTACTTGTTGATTCATACTGTTTGTGATAGTTTCGTCCGACATAAACATAAGAAAGCAAGCTCATAGATGCTGCCAGAAGCAGGATCACTAGTGCATATTTCCAGATATCTCTTAAGATACTATACAAATCAATATTCATTTCATAATCGTTGACTGATATATTTCGTTTATCACTGCTCATTTGCCAGCCTCCTATTCTGTAACGATCACGATCAGTCTTACCGTTCCTGTACGGCTCTTTCCACTTTTTACTGAATAAGTGATCTCATAAGAACCTGGGGTATCGTAATCTACTTCATCTTTGATCTTCACTTTGCTTTTATTAATATCTCCTGGTACATCCGAGTCATAATCTCCTCCCATGCACACTTTAGATATGTAAGATGCTGCATCTAGTTTGTCACCTTTCTTCGTATAAACCAGATACTTCTTCAAATGAATAAAAGGAATCTCTGATCTGTCCGTTGCATCATAAACCTGTATCGTTGCCTGAAATGATACCGTGTCTCCTGCACTATTGCTTACCTGAAGTTTGACCGGATATTCTCCTGGTGTATACAGATCAACTACTGAGTTTGTCAAAATCTTTATCTGATTTGATAAATCACCATCAATCTTATCTTTCACCGTAAGATTCTTTAATAATTCTTCATTCTTAGAAGCTCCTCCAGATTCAAAACATAATGGTTCCTTCAAATAAAACTTTGGTGATGTATAACCCTCATACTGTACAATACGGTTTGCACGACTGACGTTATTATGTCTGTCCACTGCTGCATATACAACCAGACGCCGTCCACCTCCCAGAAAGTTTGAAACACTTTCTACTACAAGAGAATCCGTAACATCCCCATCATTCTCATCAACTGCTTTTACTCCTTGTAAAAAATCTTCATCGGTAGCATTGAGCCCTACTGTCAATTCCTGCTGATCCATTGTAATGACCGGTCCGATCCGGTCTCCTTTTCTGACCTGTGTAAACCAGAAGATCAGACTTGCTGCCAGTGATATACAAAATATCACAAAACTTACCAATTTTAATTTCTTCATTGTACCACCTTTTCTCCTTCAAGAATTCTCTTAGGATTATCATATAACAATTTCTTTGAATATTCAAAAGAATATTCTTGTTCCATATATTCTTTGATATCTGCCATATAGGTTGTCCGCTCATATGGTTTGTGTGCATCACTTGCGATACAAGTTACCATATGTTGATCCAGCAAACGATCTACACATTGTTTTGCTCCTGATCCAAATCTGCCAAAGATGCTCCCTCTGTTTACCTGCAACAGACATCCCCTGTTTTTCCACTTTGCGATACCGCTTTCTGATTCCTGTACACACCGGTATCTCTCTGGGTGTGCGATCACTGGCGTAACTCCAAGTTCCATCAGATCATGAAGCATCTCATCCATCTCTTCCTGCTCAATTCCAAACGAAAATTCAGTCAAAAAATATCCCGTCTGATTCAATGAAAGCAATCTGCCTTCACGGATCATCCGAGGAACTTCTCTTGTCATATAAATTTCCATTCCAGAGAATACTCTTAATGGCAGCTTTACTTCATCCAGTGCTTTTCTAAACGCTTCTAATCTTTGCAGATATTCTTCGATCGAATATTCCTTGAAAAATCCCCCTGTATTGGCATGCGATGTTGCAACTAATGTATGAACACCACTTTTCAATGCCAATGCTGCCATAGATAGAGAATCTTCCATATCTCTCGCTCCATCATCCAATCCTGGCAAAATATGCGTATGTATATCGATCATCTATTTTATTTTCCTTTCAGAAATCCCATATGCAAAAAGAATTCCTCCAGTCCATCAAGACTGGAGGAATCCACCTTGTTTTTTGATTAATACTGTTCTTTGACGTGTTTTGCTGCATATACAGCTAATGCTGCTGCAGCGAGTGATACATATACTAATGTAACTGGCGCTCCCTGATCACTAGTCTTTGGTGATGCAGATGTTGTTGATGTTGATGATGTTGATGTCGTTGTTGTTTTCGTCTTAGCTGGTTTTTCATCCTTGTCGAATTCATCATCATCAATCTGGGTTTTCTCATCAACCTTCTCCTGTTCTGTACTCGTATTATAATACTCATCTTCAGGACTTGGTGCTGCCATAACACTTAGTGAAAAAGCAAAACACATAATCAATGTTGCTGCCATCATAATCAACTTTTTCATGCTAAATCCCCCCTTACTGGATTCTAACTGATTTGTGTATAAAATACCTTCAATATCATCTCAAATAATTTTGTCTCATCCGGATAATATTCTGCATATCCTGTCTCACCTTCTTTGATGTCACAGTCAATGCTGTAGATATTGTCAGATGAAAAACTGCTTCCTGAAACTTTCGTTGCAAGATATGTGATCTTCGGTGCTGAAAGATTCGTTACTGAATTCTCTGATACAAGATTCAGAAGATCTAATGGCAATGTAAGATCGCCCTTCATCTCCTGTAATGCTTTCTGGGCAAATGCTGTAATATACTGCTGTTGTCTCTGCATACGTGCCATGTTCGCATCCAGTGGATCAAATTCTCTGGATCTTACATAAGTCTCTGCCTGACCACCCAGCAATGTCACATTCGCACCTTCCTTCAGAGTTGGATCAACGCTTGTCAGATCCCCGATCACTTGAACGTTCACTCCACCTACTGCATCATTCAGTACACTGATCGCAGAGAGGTTGATCGACATATATGAATCGATAGGAATTCCATATAACACTTTGGAAACTGCATCCACAGCATTCTTACAGCTCTTGGCTTTCCCATCCCCATAGGCATAGGCTAAACATAACTGTCGAAGTTTCCTTCCTGAATACTTTCCATTCTCATCATATGTCTTAACGTACGCCATGATATCTCGAGGAACATTGATCAGTGAAATCTTCCCTGTAGAAGTATTCACAGCTGCCAGAAACAAGGTATCTGACTGTCCTGCTCCGTGTTTCTTTAAGTATTCTTCATCTGTGTTGATCTTATCTCGGTCAACACCCATAAATAAGATACTCGTTATATCTTTATTATACTGATATTTATGTCCATTGTAAATAACCAAATCTCCCTGATTCTGGACTTTTACGCCATCTACGTTCTTTGACATCTTCATCTTGCCTCCAAATAATGAGCCTTTTCCAAGTGCCCACATTCCAACAATTGCTGCACATGGAAGCAAAATGATCACCGCTAATACGATTATAACTCTTTTTATGATCTGTTTTGGTGTCTTTTTCTTCTTTGCCTTCTTCTTTTTCTCGTTCTTTTCTTCTTTTACTTCAAAGCCTTGAAATTCTTCCTTGGATTCTGGCTGGAGATCCTTCAGATTCTGATCCAATTCTTCATTTAATCTCTTAGCCTCATCCATATGGTTCTTATTTTGTACTTCTTTCATCCGTCAACACCGCCTGTACTAAATAACGATTATTTGGCTGGCCTCCTACGCAGGTGCTCAGCGTAATAATCTTATCGTTGCTTGTAACTTCCTGATCTTTTCTTACATGACTTCCCATGTCTCTTATGTTCTTGACATTTCTTAAATAATTCTCAAACTTCTTCTTATTCTTAAAATTAAATGTCTTAAGTAAATGCCTGTCGTCAAACTTATATGCCGCAAAGATCATATATGTGTATGTTTTCTTTGGTGTGTAAACATATACTTCTTTGTGTTTCTTAAAAAAAGCTTCATCTTCAAACTTGTGAAGGTTCTGGAACATTGATCCATTTCTCATATTATGTCCATAAAATATTGTGTTTGGATCTGAAAAATCCTTCTTATTCGCTTTCTCTGTATAAATACATCCTGCAAACTCTGGTTCATTTTTAAAGTTATATTTTAAATAATGATCGTCTGATTCCTGACTTTGTGCTACCGGATAATCAATTCTTGTTCCTGGAACGTAGATCCATGCATAGATATCACTGTTGATCTTGATCAGCTTCTTAAAGTTGATCTTCTGTCCATGTTTGACTCCAGCTGGAACTTTCTCCGGCTCTTTTCCTTCGTTCTCACCAGTAAATTCTGTGCTTGCGATTTCTTTTAATGTTGCTTTTCTTGCCTGTTCTGTCTTATAGTCCTGATACTTGACCCATCCGAATCTTCCAAGACAGATCACACAGACTAGTACTGCAACTCCAAGAATGATCTTCCATCCACTCTTCTTCATTCAGCTTCCCCCTTATGCCGTTATTCTTGTCTTATTATATCTTTTTTTCTATCTGCGGTCAATGAATCCTGCATCTTCGGACAACCTGTGCCCTAAAAATCCATCGCCATTTTGCTTGACTCTTCTTCTGACAATTCTGTAACCTGCGTTTCCATAACACGATAAACTCTCTGACACATATTTAAAACACTCGGACGATGGGTTGTCACGATGCATGTTTTATTCGGGCGTTGTTTTATGATATTTCTTAAAACTTTACGTTCCGTTGTTACATCAAGTGCCGATGTTGCTTCATCTAACAATAAGATCGGTGCATCCCTTAAAACAGCCCTTGCAATTGCAATTCTTTGTGCCTGTCCTTCCGAAAATCCTCGTCCTCGCTCTCCAATCTTGGTATAGATTGTTTCTTCCATATTCTTTACGAAATCCCACGCACAGGAAATCTTCAATGCCTCGATCATCTCTTCTTCTGTTGCATCCTGTTTAACCATCTTTAAATTTTCCGCGATCGTACCAGAAAGAATTGTATTTCCCTGTGGTACATAGGCAAATAAATGTCTGGTATCTGCATTCATCTCCACCTGCTTCCCATTTGAAGCCCTTAAATATGCTTCTCCTTTTTCCGGATGGATCAAACCTAAGATCAAACGGATCATCGTCGTCTTTCCCTCTCCAGAAGGGCCAACCAACGCAACGATCTCGCCCGGATTAGCCATAAATGCAGAATCTGTAATAACACGGTTTCCTTCGATATAAGAAAAATCCACATCCCGCATCTTCACTTCGAACCCATCTTCCACATAAGCATCCATCTCAGAGCTTTCTGGAATATGAACTTCTTTCTTAAGCTGTGCAAGCTCTCTGATACGATGAGCAGAAATTGAACTGTTCAAAAAGTTTGGTATGATCGATACCAGATTGTTAAATGCCCCATTTAAGTTACTTCTCTGTTGTAAAAATAAAGTCATCGTTCCATAAGAAATATCTCTTGTCCAAAGCCGGAACAGACAATATCCAAATGCTGCATACTGAACAACCATTCCTATGATCGACATAACGATATTCGTCTTGATCGTAAACATGTTATACTTTAAACTGATATCTTTAAACTTCTCCTGCCAGTTTCTCATCTTCTTTCCATATAAAGAAGAAATCCCAAAGGACTTGATCGTATCAAAATTATAGAATGTCTCGACTTCAAATGTCATCATCTCACTACTCATTTCCCGCACTTTCTTCCCATATTCTCTCTGCTTGGAAATAAGGAACTTCGACATCAAAAGCATAAATGGTGCACTTGCAAATGCCAGTAATGACATGATCTTATCGTAATGCCAGATAACCGCAAATGTTGCGACAAAGTCGTAAACTGCTATGATGATCGTCGGCAGCCAGCTGATCGCATTTCCACTAATCGTATTGACATCGCTGTTAAAACGGTTCAAAACATCTCCATTACTATATTGATTGATCTCCATCCAGTCGGCATCGATGATCTTATCAAAAATATCCGCCTGAATATCATTATTGATATAGATACTCAACTTTGTAGAAATACGTCCGATCACATTTCCGATCGTCAGACTAAAAAATGCACTTCCAAGTGTGATCAAGATCATGATCCACAACTTACTCATCTGATATCCTGTGATGATATCGATCATATATTTACTTGCCACACTTCCAACCAATCCCATGGATGTGCTGAAAATACCAAGGATCGTGTAGAAAGCGATCGCTCCTTTATATCGTTTGCTGTAGGAAAAGATCCATTTCCAGTCGTCAATGATCTCTGAAAATGTTCCATCTTGCCATTTCCCGATTAGAATATCTAATGACTCAAACGATATCTTCTGATTTGGTTGATTTTGATTTTCATTGTCCATCATGTGATCATCACCTTCTTTCTTTCATAATTTTGTAAAATTCTTTTGTATACTCACAGATATATTTCGGAATTCCTTCATAATCTCCTGTTTCTAATAAAGCTGCCGCCGCACATGTATTACAGATTGGACGATATTTGCATTCTATACACCTTTCATTAATTAAAATCTCTTTCGTCTGTGCTGATATCATTTCCCAGCTTCTTTGAAAACCTTCTGCAAATACATTCACTTCTGGTTGACTTTGCATCACACATGGACGCATCATCCCCTGCCAATTGACCGTAAAAGAGCAATTGCCTGCCAAGCATGAAATGTGCCTGCTATATTGCATATTTTGCGGATGATCTTCGACCATGCTGATCACATGATCTTGATATTCTCTAAGAGCTTCTTCTCCCCACTGATGTTGAAAGATCAACTTCTTCGCCATCGCTGCATCCTTTGGATTCATGCGGCTTTGTTCATCAAATGGTTTATTTCTTTCTCTGCTTGTCGGATACATATAGGTATCAAGGTTCACGGCTGCATCCAGATCATCTGCAGCATCTAAAATCTTCCTGATATCCTCTTCATTCTTTGAAGTGATGCTTCCATTAATCTTTACATCAATTTCCCTGTCCCTTAGCAGCCTGACTGCATTGACCGTCTTCTGAAATCCACCTGGATAATGACATAACTGCTCATACGCCTGGTCATCTGCTCCATATAAAGTAATATTCATTCTTCTTGGCTTATATTTTTGGAAGAAATCTGCCCATTCTTCATCGATCAGCGTTCCATTTGTATTGATCGTAAGAATCATTCCCATCTTCTGCAGTTCAATATATACTTCCTTAAATCCCGGAAATAATAACGGCTCTCCTCCTGTCAATAACAGAAATAACGTTCCTGCCTCCTTCATCTGATGAGCCAGTCTGATCCATTCTTCTTTGGTTCTTAAACGGCCTTTTTGTTCCATCTCTGCCTTGGATAAACGAACATAACACATATCGCAGTTCATATTACAAAGTGGTAATAATTCCAGACTGCCATTCACTGGAGCTTGTCTTTGATATGCTTTCTGGACCAGCATCTTTTCCATGGAATCCATTGCGTCTAGGTCTTTCATTTGGCTCCCTTCTTTCTTGTACATTCTGTTTTATTATATGATGAGATGGCGGAAAAAGAAAGTTTTTATTTGTGTTTTTATTTTCCATATATTGACATTGTGGACCGTTTTTGTTAATATCATTTTACAAACTATCTATCATTGGACATGTATATTCTATATTGCAATTCTAATTTTTCATTTCCGCATAATCAGATCAATGCCTGTCCATTTGTATCACTTAAAGGAGGGTGTTTGACTGTTAGAATAATCTTAAAAAAATTATAAATATGTGTTAGATTTTATAATTTTTATTGGTAGAATAAATTATAGATATTATTCGCATGAGCAATTAAATTAAGTTATCAATGTAAAACCTAATTTAGATAGAATTGTAATAGGTTATTGCAGAGTTTCAAGTAATAAACAAAAAGATGATCTGGAACGACAAATAGAGAATATGAAATTGTATCTTACTGCACAGGGCAAACGTGCCAATAAAGCAAGAAAACTTGTAAAAGAACTGATAGATGATGGTGGTGAAGA
>OGZW01003962.1_pt1 | contig 10618 bp, 9 predicted proteins | sample 1577001 | NCBI WGS metagenome assembly OGZW01 (sample SAMEA3541519, study PRJEB24748) | human gut metagenome | biome: human gut; feature: human-associated habitat; material: faeces | place: China | collected 2012
TGACATTTCAATTTTCCTGCTATTAACTGGTAACATAAAGCATTGAAAATTTCCATGTCTTTGTCGAAAAATGCGAAGTGGTCTGCCCTCTTCAAAGTGATACTCACCGGTAAAAATATGCTGTGGTGTCGTATTTACAGAAATATAATGCTTTGAGTTGATTTTAACACAGAGAGGACATTTTGTCATCAAATTTCTGTCTAAAAGACAAGGGCATTGATACTCTATATCAACACCCTTGTTTTTATTGCTATAACCGTTCTGTGATTATTATACCAGCTCTGGAATTTTATAGCCCGCCTTGCTCATCGCTTTTTCAAATTCATCAAACTTCTCCAACATCATATTTTTTCCAATATTTCCTGATTCATCAAATCATACGAATCCCAATATTCTTTTTTCACCTTAATGCCAGTATAAGAGAATAACTTTTGTATCATTTTCATTATTTTTTCTGCCGAAAACCCAGTCCTTTCTTCTATCACTTTTTCCGTGACTGAAACAATATCATGAGCTGCGGTATTTCTAATTTTTTCTTCAACAAGACGCAGATTAGATATCAATTCATTTAATTGTATGTCTGTTGAAAAATGCTCTATCAATGCTTTTATATGAACTGAATAAACATCGCCCAACTTGAAGCTTCCTGAAAAAGCTGTATTAAGCACATTCTCGACCTCTGTATTCATCAGCTTATCACCTGACCAGCGGCGCTGGTTTGAACCATCTTTTTTCTTAATGTTATTGCAGTAATCATTCACATCTATTTTGCACTGTACCTTTAACACCAGTTCAAATAGATCTACAAGTATAGGTGTAATGGCACGGATAAAATCCACATATTCTCCTTTGTTCAGCTTTATCATCATGCAAAGAGCATATTCGAATAACATACGCTCTGAGGAGGATTTAACAGGAATACAGTCAAATTCTATTTTCTTAGCGATTTTATCAACCGATGACATATCGAGCAACAGTCTCTTTTCGGCAAGTTCCAGATAATTTTTATAATTTTGTGTATCATCTGTCTTCATGGTATTAGCTACTGTCAACGCAGCCCGGTAATCATATGACATAATATGCTTTTTTATCACTTCTTCTTTCTTTAGCTTCTGAAGACTCGGGCATGTTATCTCTCTACACCTGTTATGCACATCCGGCTGATTATCCTCATCCAACTCCCACAGAGTAACAACATCGTAATCCTTATGATGATGCTCATTGATTCTTTTTTCTGGTGTAGAAACCTGTATCAGTTTTGCCGGATATTCCTCCATGGTCTGCAATACTAGAAGACCACTTTTCATTGCAGGAGTACCTGATGACACATTCAAAAACAATTGATCTGATTCATCCATTGTCTGATAAATATCGCGGATACATTTCTGAAAATCTTCATAATAAAAATCAAATTCATGAACCTTTGTAAGTTCATTTTTCTCTATGATTTCGTAGCTCATAGTACGTTTCTGCAAATCGCAAAGCTTGTCCAGACAATATCTGTATCTATCATCTTTTTCTTGATTTTCAAGCATTTCTTTTGACATATACATTATGACTTTATCCGGTTTGTAATGTCTGCAAATATGTAAAATAGCTCCATCATAGCAATTTGTTGAAGATATTGGATCTGTTCCTCCGACCGGAGTAAATAAAATTTTCCTGTTCATAAAATAATAACCTCTTCATCTGTGATTGTGTTACTGATTCCAAATAAATTAACCTCTCCACTACCTCGAATCTTGTACACCCTTACACTGTCTATCTCCTTGTCAATCATAGCAGGAATTTCATCTATAAGCTTACGATACAGACTTTCTGTAATCATAGCTTCGAATGCTGACTTTTGCACGCGAAATCCGTAGCCGTTTAATTTTTTGAAAATGCCAATCGTTTCTTATTATCAACAATATCATAAATAATCAGAACATACAATTTTTTAACGCTTTGTGTTTCTTCCGTATTCCAGAAATAGTTTTCCATAGGCAACTCCTAACGTATCATCACAGGGGTGTATTGAGCTGGATCATGTTCTTCAATTGCGCGAACAAACTGATTTATCTGTAAATCCATTGCTCTTCGAAAGCTGACACTATAATCCACATATGTTAAATATCTGCTTTCTGTCCTGAATTTTGTTTCAAGCTTCTGCACATATTTTTTGAATGCATCCTTCGCGAGAAAAACACCAGGCTGGTCTGTTCCATAATAAAAATCTTCTCTAAGAAGTTCATGTCCGTTCAGCATGCTTAAAGCTATTGAATCTATCAGCACTGCTCGCCACTCTTCCATCAAATCACTTGCCAGTGTCGGATGTTTCTCTCTGTCACTATGCATTATTCCAAAATATGGATTTAACCCTTTTGCCTCAAGCTTTCCATATAGCTCATTTAAAATAATGGAGTATCCCAGACTTATCAATGAATTAAATGGATCACGAGGCGGTCTCCTATTTCTTCCTGTAAATGCAAACTCCGGATCTATAAGCCGTCCTAATTCATGAAAATATATTTTTGCCGCCGTTCCTTCATATCCCATAACCTGCTCTATCCCCTGTGCTGCTCCCAACTTTTTATACATATTCTGCATTTCAATAACCGCACGCTGAATATCACTCTCTTGGTTTCTTGCATAGCGGCGTAAAACAACTATCTGATTGCGGATTTTTGCATTAATAATACGTTTTGAAAAACCCAGCCTAAACTGTTCATCTTCGGTCAGTCTAGCCTGTACACGCTGCCTTTGAACATTCACATGATTCGTGGAAATTAATCTTCCAAAATACGCTCCATTTGTAGAATAAAATATGATGTTTACACCACGCTTCAAACATTCTGTCATACACTGGGTAGTAATCTGTACTTTTCCGAACACTTCAATCACTTCTAAGGTTTCAGCCGGAATACTCTTTACCATGCCATCTTTATATTTTACCTGAAAGCGATTTTCTGTAATTCCGATTGTAGCTCCCTGCTCACATACATATAAGTAGCTCATATTTTATAATCCCCTCTCTATGATATTTTTGTTTCTTTTTGCTGTCCCCTATTGGAGTTCTTTATATTTCAATACTATTGATGAAGGAAAGAGAATAATAAACAAGGCAAAGTTTCCGTCCCCTATTGGAGTTCTTTATATTTCAATTGAAAACTATTGCAATTATTAACATGAAAGGCGGAGTTTCCGTCCCCTATTGGGGTTCTTTATATTTCAATCTGATGAACTTGTTTATTATTGCGAGCCGTTAGACCTGTTTCCGTCCCCTATTGGGATTCTTTATATTTCAATTCGATACAGTGACCGCCTTACCACTGACAGACCGTGTGTTTCCGTCCCCTATTGGGGTTCTTTATATTTCAATCTTCAGGAAGAAGGAGAAGATCAGATTCTTCGATTGTTTCCGTCCCCTATTGGGGTTCTTTATATTTCAATCATTTGACTTTCAAGCGCTGTTAGACAAAGAAATGGTTTCCGTCCCCTATTGGGGTTCTTTATATTTCAATTATGAGAAAACCAATGGTTACACGTACAATTAAGTCAACGTTTCCGTCCCCTATTAGGGTTCTTTATATTTCAATAAATTATGATGACCAATTAGATGTATGTCCATTATTTCCGTCCCCTATTGGGGTTCTTTATATTTCAATGATATACGGATATTTGATAAGAGCTATTGATTAGGTTTCCGTCCCCTATTGGGGTTCTTTATATTTCAATAATGTAAGACGAATTAAGTTAGGCGATACGAGAGTTTCCGTCCCCTATTGGGGTTCTTTATATTTCAATAAGAAAGAATTATTTAACGCAAAAGCGTCAGGACAGTTTCCGTCCCCTATTGGGGTTCTTTATATTTCAATATGTTCAATTCAAAAATGTATAAAAAATATTATCCGTTTCCGTCCCCTATTGGGGTTCTTTATATTTCAATAGTAATGGCGCAGATATATACATACATTGTTTGCCAGTTTCCGTCCCCTATTGGGGTTCTTTATATTTCAATGAAAACAATGAAACAACTACTAACGCAAGAAATCGTTTCCGTCCCCTATTGGGGTTCTTTATATTTCAATATTCAAAGAAAACAGGCATGGCACGGCAAGAAGGCAGTTTCCGTCCCCTATTGGGGTTCTTTATATTTCAATATAAAAACAGTAGCAATAAACAGTTATTCAAGACTGGTTTCCGTCCCCTATTGGGGTTCTTTATATTTCAATGATGTAATAAGTCTTCCAAAGTCGTTAAATCGAATGCTGTTTCCGTCCCCTATTGGGGTTCTTTATATTTCAATTTGTGTCCTGCATTGAATACGAGCTGCTTACTGGTTTCCGTCCCCTATTGGGGTTCTTTATATTTCAATAAAATAGGCGAGTTAGTCGGTAATTTATATATCACAGTTTCCGTCCCCTATTGGGGTTCTTTATATTTCAATTGAACGAAGGTTTTTTATAATATGAATAAGAGAAAGTTTCCGTCCCCTATTGGGGTTCTTTATATTTCAATATTTTCGTCTTTTTCGCTGTCGTAAAATGTAACATAAGTTTCCGTCCCCTATTGGGGTTCTTTATATTTCAATAAACTTGGAATTGATTGGAACACAAGAAAAAGCCCATGGTTTCCGTCCCCTATTGGGGTTCTTTATATTTCAATAGAAAGATGGAATTGACAAATCAAGAAATAAAGGCAGTTTCCGTCCCCTATTGGGGTTCTTTATATTTCAATACTGTCCTCCGCAGCCCTTATAATTACCGGGCTGCAAAGCCGGATTGCGGTGCAAAACCAAATCCGGCTTTTACCATCTGAAAAACTAATATCAAATACCGCCGAATGCCAGTGTTTTAGGGCATCGGCGCAAAAATCGTGAAATCTCTTATTATTCTTCATATGATATCTGACCTATGCCCATATCATACAGCTCCCCCTGATACATTGTGCACTTACATACATGTGGAGCTATCCTGAGTCCAATATCTCTCTGATGCTTGTGGATCGTATACTGGCGGCCTAATGTATTCTGAAATACACTGTCCACAATACGCACTGCATCCTGCCCAAACAATGCGTACAATACCGTCTTAGATAGAAAGCCACAGCCTCCACCCAGAAATACTGCATTTTCATCTTTAACCTGTCTGTGAAATCGCTCATAAAAGTACGTGTTACATACCTGCTGAAACACCTGTGCAGCTTCTAATATATCTTCCATATCATAATCACATAATGTAGTATCAATAGAGATATCAAAGCAGATTTCTGTGCCTGGTATCAGTGTTTCACGTAACAGTGGCAAAGGCTTCTTCTTTCCACCCAGTGTATAGTCAATCTTTTGGCTAAGTGTAAGCTGTTCCGTTGAAATCGATGCACTGTCACCCACATGAAGTCCTGACAGACAGTCATTTACAGCATTCTGTGTTTTCTTTTCGTCTCTGCCAAGCGTATACAGAATCTGCTGTTCCAGCTTTGATGTTTCCCTTGCCAGACAGATTTTTCTGCTTGCTTTATTTTGTGAGCTCATTTTAATTTCCCTGCAGATTTCTCTGAAGGCATCAGGATTCTTTTGTATTTCCCAGACAAGCAGAATTGTACGTATCATTCCTTTAATACTGCTTCCCGGTACATACGGCATTCCATATGCATCCTTCACAAAAGCATCAATTTCTTTTGGACGTGAGGCCGGGTTTACAAACGCTTCCCCTGCATCCATCTCGTAATTTTTCCACTTTTCATAATCCTCACCACGCAGCTTCTTCTGTGCAAGCCAGGTGGATAACGGCATCTGTCCGTTTCTGCTGTCCATCAAAAATGATGTAAACTCATTTGTCCATCCACGCCTGCTTAAATCCTCAAACATCTTATCCACATCAGGGATAATAACGCGGTGATTCCACGGCATATATATGTACTCTTTTTTCCCTATTTTCTCGCCTGAACCTATAAAAATTGGAGACAGCACACGAATTTTTACTTTATAATGTTTTAAAAACTGTTGCATACCTACACCCCCAAAAATAAAGCCTTTGCATAACGATATACCGCATGGTTTCCTCCATCAGACACATCGTAAATGTCTCCTGAAAAACAATTCACAAAACATGAACCTGGTGCAAATACATACAAGTCCTTCTTTTTACGCCATTCAGGTGCATAATCAACAGAAGCCACAAATCCTGACCTTTTTTTCAGTAAGTATGACGCATCCTCAAGCGCTATTTCCAGCTCCGACTCCATTGGAAGAGCTGTGGAGATAAGTATATTTCTCGACGATTTTTCACATAGTCTTTTCTCAAGCTCCGGTGATGGTTTCCCTTTTCTGAACTGAAATTTGCCCATGCCGCTGTTTTTCTTTCCACCAATTCCGGTGTAGGAAAGTGATTCCAGAAGCTCCTCTGCCAGATAAAGTTCTTCATCTGATTGATAAGCTATAATCACATACAGCCCACATCCCGGTGCGTAATAAAATGTGCCTACCCTGTACGGCAGCGTGTCCTCGTCTTTTCGTACATGGGCCATTGTCTGTTGCTGCATTTGACCGAAGCCTCTCATCAGATCCGATTCAAGATTCATGTTTCCTGTCAGAAATTCATCAATTTTCTCTACCGGAAGATATTTCAGCTTTTTATATGCTTTTTTCTGTTTTGACTCTCCCTGACGGTCTGTCTGTACATAAATCATTGGCTTTGGAATCAGATACTGCTTATCAATGTAAGGCAGTGCATCTGACAGGAGGAGATTGCCTGCCTTTACAGCTTCATAGAAATTCTGTGCCTTTCCAAGCTTTAGTGCTTCTATATACATTGCCGAGAAAAGCTGATCCGCATGAAAAATATAAGCTCCATCATCCAATGCTCCTGTACCAAAATGCACACCTGTCTGAAATTCTAGTTTATAGATAGTATATTCCATACGATTATCCTTCCAATATTGTACGACATTTTTCCATTAATTCATCACCCACATCTCCAATGACCGGCTCAGCATCCAAATCCAAAAACTTAATTCGTCCATATCCTCTGGAGCCACTGCCTCCCAGATAATCATATTCCAGAAGTTTAAAGCCTTCTTTCAGAATGCAAAAATCCTGTAGCAGAGTTTCCTCATCGATTTTATCTGTATATTCATATATTAGCTGCATTGGAAACTGTGCTCCACGCACTACTCTCTCTATCTGTCGCGGATTTGCCACCGCTGTCGTTCTGGAAATAGAGTTTTCAAATTTTACCTCTGTTGCTCCGGTAAGTCCTGCCCTCTTTAATTCATCAAGATTATCTAGAAACATATCTGTGAATAATACACGGCTTTCTTTCTTTGACTTTGCACTTCCAAAAAGGTTCGTCAGGCATTCCGCGTCATCATCTGCAGTTTTTGCAATTGCTGTGTTATACTGTTTTGCAAGCAGTGCTCTCATTTTTCCCTTTAAACTGCTTCCCGGAATCATTGGCTGATTTGTTCTCGTATCCATTATTACCGGAGAATCCACTGCTCCGATTGCTGAGAAGGCACTTGAGCCGCCAATGTGAAGTCCTGTTACTATTTCTATGGTTCCGCTGATTTCAATTTTTGCAAACATATTTTTTACTCCTTCTATTCATCATGTCCACCGTAAAATTTACGGTATGCAACCAAAGCCTCCATATATCTGCTGAACAAAATATACTGTGCTCTGCTGTTTCCTACCTCTTTTAAATGCTCCAGAAGCTGTGCTTTTTCCACAAGCGCCTTTACCTTTGGCTCGCGTCCTGCCTCATACACAAAACGGATTTTTAAATAATTGATTCTTCCAACTATTTCCGCTGACAGCTTTTCTGACTGGCTCACTATCACATCGTTGTAAATTGCTGCGGTCATTGCAAGCAGATTTCTGATTTTTGATGTGGTAACAGGCGGAACCGATTTACCACTCTTGTTCTTAAGTGCACAGATTTCCTGAATAGCTTTCTCCGCTGTTTCTACATAGTTTTCCTCTGTTAGCTTCATATTTACACATCCTCCTCTTTTCTATTCAAATACACATATAAATAAATTGCCGTAAGCAGTTCTTTTCTGTCTTTTGGATTTTGACTCCACAAATACATTTTCTCTGAAAATCTGCTGTAAGCCTCCTGTACTTCCAGAATGCTGTCGCGGTCAGGCTCCATGCGTGATACCAGATACACATATCTTGCAATATTAATTCGTTCACCATATGATCTCAGAAGCTCTGTAAGATGATACAGAAATGCCATTCCACGCTCGTCATTTTTCTCAAAATAATCTTTCAATGCATTAAACTTCTCACCTGCAACTTTTTCCAGAAATTCATGCCACGGATACGTATGCTCTTTGTTCCATATGGTAATTGCATTCTTGCCATCACATTCCTTTGAACAGTCCTCTAAAAACTGTGTTTCCTGTGCCATCACATGAATCGGATATGAATCCGGATATACTCCGATTCCACCTGATATTGTAAGTGTTCCCTGTGTGAATCTTTCCAATGATTTTCTCAAATCCATGAATACGGAAATCACTTCATTCCAGGCTCCTGCCAGAAATACATCATCTCCACCTGAATATACAATCACTACATTTCGCGGCCCACTATCTGCAAAGACACTCTCTGTTCCCTGTTCGAGAATTTTATTGATATATCCCTTAAAGAACAATGACAATTGTCTCGATAACGCTGCCGTACGCGAAAGTGTGACATAGCTTTCATCTTTATCTCTCTTAAATCCATATACAAATGATGTTCCCAGATTATCCACATCAGCCCTGAGCACCGCAATCCTCTTAATTCCTTTTGACTTTTCTGCTAATTCTCCAAAAGTATTTGCATCCTTTGCCACATAATCGCCAACCCACAGCTTTGTTGTCACAAGCTTTCCTGTATAAAAATCATTCTTGGTGTAACAGCGCACGTAGTTATCTTTCTGCATGGTTTCTTTTATGTTCTTTTCTGTCTGTACTATCAGATAACGATTTCCCGGAAATGGAAGTGCGTACTCCTGTGGCTCACACAATACCACGAAATATTCTCCATGAAGCATATCTCTTCCCATATTCTCCAGTGCTTCACAGATTGGACAACGTCCGTCCTTATTTACCTTCGCCACTCTGCGGCAGACATTGCATTCTCTTTCTCCGTCATGCTTTTTGATATTCAGATATTTTATAATCTCCGGCGTATATCTATGAGCTTTCTTTTCTGATGTCATTTTTGATATATTCTGATAGAGTTCTGAATAGCTTCCTTCTGGCACGTTGCGCAGATTATTTGCACTTGCAACCGCATATCCACATGCTATATAAAGTGAAATATCAAAGGTCTCAAGCAGCCACTGATTCACTTCTTTCTCATATTTTTCCAGTATTTGCAGCACTTCATCTGTATTGGGAAGCAGAATATAGCAGTGTCCACCACCTGTATAAATAAGATTAGCTCTTGACAACGACAACCTCTCCAAAAGCTCGTCTATCACATGCTCCATCATAATTTCCAGATAAAAACTTCTGGCACGAAGTCCCTTCAAAGCTCCTTTATCACTGATGGAATAAATAAAGCTCTGAATGCCTGAAATATCCATTGAATAGAGTAAAAACATGTTCGTGCTCGCCAAGTTCGGGTTCCCGAGCGCGCCCATCGTGCTCGGCATCATCCTCGGGCCCATTGCCGAGGAGAATTTCCTGCGCGGCAAGATGATCGCCGACACCGACGTGGGCGTGTTCAGCTACTTCTTCACCGGCGGGCTCAACCTCGCGCTCATCGCCCTGTGCCTGCTCTCCCTGATCTGGGGTATCTATAGCGAAGTCAAGTACATGCGTAATCACTCCAGAAAGGCCGCAGCCGCCAATTAGCAGGAGCCGCCCATGTTATATAAGGAATTCATAAGCGCGCTGGTGATGACTGGTATTATAACCGCTTTCGCTATCCCCATGACCCAGCTCTCGGGGGAATCGCAGGTTGTCCCGCTCCTGCTGCTGATATGCATGGGGATCTTCAACGTGGGGCAGTACATCCTCGCCGGGCTGCGCTACGCGGCCAAAATCGACGTGAAGATGACCATGAGGGGCTATCCGCTCCGTCGCGTGGCCGTGCTCTTCGTCCTCACCGTCCTGTATCTGCTCTTCCTGGAAACCCTGGGCTTTTACATCGGCGCACTCCTCTATTTCATCGCCGCCTCGCTCATCGCCCAGCCCATGAAGATCACGCCGAAGCTTGCCGCCAAGCGTGTCGCCGTCTGCTTCGTCTGCATCGCCTTCTTGTATTGCCTGTTCACCGTACTGCTGGCCGTTCAGATCCCTAAGGGGATCTTTGGAATCTGACCTCCATTCACGGACACCCTTTTTACCTCAGGAGGACCCATGAGACGCCTTCTCGCCACCCTGTTCTGTGCAGCCATGCTGTTCGGCGCCACGTCGGCACAGGCCGCAAGCCCCGCCGACGCCTACCCCTCCGGCCCCATCAGCCTCGTGGTCTGCTATACCCCGGGCGGCGCGACCGATCTGCAGGCCCGCCTTTCCGCCCTTGTGGCCCAGGATCCGAAATACTTCGGCCAGCCCATCGTCATCCTCAACAAGCACGGCGCGGGTATCGTTGTAATAATTATAGTCAGCAGGGGAGTAGCTAAAAATGGCATTGTCT
>OGZW01003963.1_pt1 | contig 10618 bp, 7 predicted proteins | sample 1577001 | NCBI WGS metagenome assembly OGZW01 (sample SAMEA3541519, study PRJEB24748) | human gut metagenome | biome: human gut; feature: human-associated habitat; material: faeces | place: China | collected 2012
AGGATGAAAAGATGAAGAAAATATTAAAAAATCTGGCAGCAGCTGCGATGCTGGGACTTGTGTTCTGCACGGGGGTCACATCACATGCTTCGAATGGAAACGTTGTTCTGGTACTGGATCCCGGACATGATGTACACGATGCAGGTGCGAGACGTACCTGGAACGGTGTGACTTATGCGGAGGAGACCATTACTTTAAAAATGGCACAGTACTGTAAAGAAGAGCTGGAAAAATACTCCGGTATCGTTGTTTATATGACAAGGTTCAGCAATAATGTGGACATGGATCGCTATGACCGTGTAAAAGTGGCAAAAGATCTGGGAGCAGATGCACTGGTGAGCCTGCACATCAATTCAACCGGAAATCAGCAGGATACCGTTTCCGGAGCACTTGCCTATGTGCCAATCTCAAGCAACAAAGCAGATTATGCTGTGGAAGCAAGAGCACTTGCTGCGGATATTGTGAGCAATCTTTCAACGGTCGGAATGAAGAATCTCGGCTATCTGAAGGGGGAAGGACTTGGCATTATCTATTATGGAAGGCAGTGGAAGATCCCGACCATGATCATAGAGCATGGATTTGTGAACAATCCTTCTGACTGTCTGAAATATTATGGAAGCGATGCCAAGATCAAAGCGGTGGCTGTTGCAGATGCAACTGCGATCGCACGCCATTACGGTATCACGAAAATGCGTGGCTGGAATCAGATCGGAGATGAATGGATTTATCTGGATAAGAACGGCAATAAGAAAACCGGATGGATTACCGATGCAGGCAAAGAATATTATCTGGACGAAGAAGGGCATAAAGTTTCCGGATTTGTAAAAATTAATGATAAAAAATATTATTTTAATGAAGACGGAAGTGCCTACAGCGGATTCCTTCAGGCAAACGGTGCCCTGTACTATGTGAAAAACGGCGGTCAGGTGATGACGGGCCGGTTTAAAATAGGCGAGAAACAGTACTATGCGGCAAAGGGCGGCAAACTGTATCGTGGATTTAAGGTACGCAAAGGTTACAAATACTATTTTGATCCGGAAACCGGAGCAGCACTTAGCGGATTGCAGAAGATCGGAGCAAACTATTATTATTTTGATGTGGCAGGACGTATGCAGACCGGCTGGGTAAAAGTCGGTTCCAGAACCTGTTATTTTAAAAAGTCTACCGGTGTGAGAAGAAGCGGATGGTTCAAATACAGAGGCAAATATTATTATCTGAATCCGAAGACCGGAGCCAAAATGAAAAAACGCTGGGTAGTATATAATGGAAACTATTATTATCTGGACAGAAAAGGTGTCCGCCTTACCGGCACTAAGGCAGTGATCGACGGCAAAAAGTATCGTTTTGATGCAAATGGCATCTGCAAAAAGAAGACAAGAGCCGAGGCAGCAAGACAGAAGGCAGAACAGGTGACACCGGAAACAGGTAATGTGACATCGACAACAGAACAGGTGACACCGGAAACGAAAGCACTTTCGGAATAAAGGAGAAAAAGTCGGATGGCGATCAAAGGATTCGAGATTCTGCTGTGGTTTCTTATCATTCCGCTTGCAGCAGGAAATCTTCCTGTTTTTGAGACAGGGAAGGAGAAAGACTGGTTTGTGCGAATGGCAGATGCTCTGATCTGCGGTTATGTTCTGCTGTTTGCAGTATTTGAGCTGCTGGCGTTGCCACTCATTTTTACCAGGCAGTCATTTGCAGTTCTGAAATACAGCTATGAGATACTTGTCTGCGTGCTGGCTCTGGCAGGAGTCATCTTTGCCTGGAAAAATAAAAAGAACAGGGCAGATGGAGCAGAACGGAAAAAGAGCCTTTCACGAAAAAAAATTCCAGCGGCCATGTGGCTTGCATTTCTGCTGGTTGCCATACAGATGGGAGCTTATGTTTTTGGCATGGCAACGGATCTGGATGACGCCTTTTATGTGGCAACGGCAACCACGACTCTGGAGACGAACGGGATGTTCACGTACGATGCCTATACCGGAATGTTGGCATCGTATCTTCCGGCGAGATATGTGTTTGCACCGTTTCCGATCCTGCTTGCATTCTACAGTGATATGGTGCATATGCATGCGGCGGTTGTGGCACATACGGTCGAACCGGTCTTCTTTCTTCTGATTTCCTATCTTGTTTACTGGAAGATCGGAAGAAAACTGTTTGATAAAGATGATCGGAAAGTGGGACTGTTTCTGCTGTTTCTGGTGCTGATTCAGATGTTTTCTTATTATTCAGTCTACACGCAGGGAACATTTCTGTCGATCCGTATCTGGCAGGGAAAGGCTCTTCTGGCATCGTTTGTGCTTCCGGCGATTTTTTTGCAGGCAAAGGAATGCATGGAAACGAACCGGATGTGCGGTGCATGGGTGACATTGTTTTTGATGATGACATCGGCATGTCTAGTGTCTGGCATGGGTATTATGCTGGCACCGATCATGCTGGGGCTTATGACACTTTTGTATGCGGTGAAAGACAGAAATTGGGGAAACATAAAAAGAGCAGTGATATGCTGCCTGCCGAATGTTATCTGTGCGGCGGCATATGTGATCATACGCTAGAAGAAAGGGTAGAATCATGATAACAGCATTTCAGATTGCCATAGAAAGGGCAGGCTGGTACATCGGAAGTGGATGGCATTATCTGTTGTTTGCAGCGGCACTCCTCTTTCTGATCCTGAAACGTGATGACAAAGAAAACCGTAAATGGCTGGTGGGGTATACCCTGTTATTTGCAGCCGTTTATATCTGTCCGCTTACGGCAAGGATCATTATGAAATACTGCATTGGTGGATTTGTTTACTGGAGAATGTTCTGGATTCTGCCAACGTCCGTGATTGTAGCCTATGTGGCAGTGAGCGTATGTACAGCAGGAAAGAAAAAAACGATTCAGGCTGTATGTGCATCTCTGCTGATGGCACTGATCATCGTGACCGGAAAGAATCCTTATGTGGGCGGTCAGGCCATCTATCAGAAAGCAGTCAATATGCAGAAACTTCCGGCGGATGCGTGTCAGATCAGTGAACTGATAGCCGCCACAAGAGCAGAAGGCGAGACGGCTCTTGCAGTGATGCCGGAAGATCTGGTCGGTTATGTGCGGCAGTATGATGCATCGATCCGGCTGCTTTACGGAAGGCGTTCCAAATCAGAGAAACCAGTGCGGAAAATCCGCCGTCAGATGCGAAAAGAACAGCCGAAGATCAAAAAGCTGATCCGCAGGATCCGGCAGCAGGGCGTGAATTATCTGGTTTTTCTTGCAGATGATCAGCAGGATACTAAAATTCAGAGAAATGGATTTGAAAAGATAGGAAAAGTAGGGGGTTACTCGGTCTATAAAGATAAATGGTAAGCATAATCCCATGCATTGCCACAGACTTTGCTATTGTAATTTTGGAGAAAGTGTTGTAAACTTATCGGCGATGTAAAAGTATAGAATTTTATATGAAGAGGATAAGTATATGGAAAACAGAGAACGTTATAAAAGACTGATCATGTTTCTGGCATCTGCATTTATTCTGACACTCCAGACAGGCGTGTTCGCTTATGTATGGTTTAAGGATTATGCATTTTCCGGAGCGATCGGAGAAGCTTTCTGGAAACGCGGAAACTATGTAGTCATTGCACAATATGCTTTGATGCTGTACTTCTTCTACCGTATTTACGGCGGCTTCAAAGTAGGATATTTGCGGGTTTTTGAAGTACTGTATTCCCAGGTTCTTTCCGTGCTCTGTGTAAATGCGATCACGTATCTGCAGCTGGCACTGATCGGACGCTGGAAGTTTACGAAATTCATAGAGCCGATTCTGAAAATGACCGGCGTTGACCTGGTGATCGTTGTAGTCTGGGTCGTATTTATGCGGTGGATCTATACAAAAATCTATCCGCCGAGACAGATGCTGCTGGTATATGGAGATTACAGCCCGCAGGATCTGATCCAGAAGATTTCCAGTCGTGAGGATAAATACAACATCTGCGAGAAGATCCATATCAGCAAAGGGCTGGATGCGATCAAAGGGCGGATCGATGAGTATCATGCAGTGGTACTTGGAGATATTCCGGCATCCGAGCGAAATATCCTGCTGAAATATTGCTTTGAAAAAGATATCCGCTGCTACAGCATTCCGAAGATATCGGATATTATGATCATGAGTGCGGAAAATATTCACCTGTTTGATACCTCTCTGCTTTTGTTCCGCCATCGCGGACTGACAGCCGAGCAGCAGTTCTTCAAACGGGCGTTTGATATTGTAACTTCTTTGCTTGGAATTATTGTGGCATCGCCGTTTATGATCGTCATTGCCATTCTGGTGAAACTGTACGACAAAGGTCCGATATTTTATAAACAGGCGAGACTGACAAAAGGAGGCAAAGTCTTTTATGTAATGAAATTCCGCAGCATGCGTGTGGATTCGGAAAAACAGGGAGCAAGGCTGGCGATGAAGCATGATGATCGTATCACACCGGTTGGACGTGTGATCCGAAATCTTCACCTGGATGAATTACCGCAGCTTTTCAATATCCTCAAAGGCGATATGTCTATGGTCGGTCCGAGACCGGAGCGTCCGCAGATCGCAGAAGAGTACAAAAAAGCAATACCGGAGTTTGATTACCGCCTAAAGGTGAAGGCGGGACTGACCGGATTTGCACAGGTTTATGGAAAATACAACACAACACCGTATGATAAATTAAAACTGGATCTGACCTACATTGAGAATTACAGTTTTGTGCTGGATATAAAACTGATGTTTCTGACCTTTAAGATCCTGTTCCAGAAAGAAAATACCGAAGGCGTGGAAAAATGGCAGGTGACGGCTGCTACCAAGGAAAATCTGGAGCAGATACACAGAGCTGCCAGCAGTCTGCTTCCGTCATAGACCGGAAACAGTGGTGCTACGTAGTCCATCAGTAATGATGAAATGATCATCGATTTCATGGACTTTAAGAAAAATTCTTTTCCTAAAAATTTATAACAGAAGATTGCAACAGGTACGTTCAAGATGATGGTTCCGGCACCGACCGGCAACCCGAATAAGTGATACAGAATGATCGCGATACCGGAAAATCCAGCTACCGGGAAATCTGCATTCAACGCAAAGTTATAGATACCAACTGCGATGATCATACCTGCTACGATATCCACAAGGATATCAATGAATAATTCTTTCCAATTTACATTTTTCATTTCCATTCCTCCTAGATTTATTTTTACATTTTCCGCGGACATACATCTCACGACTAACGTCGTTCGATGATTGTCCGCTTTCTTTATTTATGGACAAACAAAGAAAGCAGCCACAAATTATATGTAAATATAATTCGCTACTGCTCTTATGTTCATAACTATAGCAAATTTCATTATGGTTGTCAAGGATTTTTCCTCCCCTCATTAAAGCAGATCTATCACAAACATCCAATACAAAGTCCATATCGTGAGAAATAATAATAAATGTTTGTTCTAATTCTTTTCTAGCTTTTAAAATAGAATCAGTTACAATTACACGAGTAATTGGATCCATTGTACCTGTCGGTTCATCTAAAATAATTATTTTAGGCTCTTTAATAAGAACCTGTGCAAGAGCTACCCTGTGTTTTTCCCCAACACTTAATTCGTCAGGATATTTGTTAAGTAAACCTTCAGCTATATTTTCATCAAAACCAACTGTTGTCAATACATGAATAGCCTTGATTTTTGCAAATTCAGCAGGCAATTCCAAACTAATAGCATCAGTTAAGTTTCCTAAAATAGTCCTGTGAGGATATAAAGAATATTCCTGATGTAATAGTCCCATATATGGAATTACACGACCCCTGTTAAGAGGACCGCTTTTACTCATGTCAACCCATTCTTCACCAAGTTTTACTTCAATTTTACCACTACTTGGTTCAGTCAACCCAATTAACATTTTAGTAAGAGTTGTTTTTCCAGCACCACTTAAACCTACAATACCAAAGATTTCCTCTTTGTTTATGGTTAAATCAATTCCATCAACAGCTTTGACTACTCCCCTTTCAATTGAATAGTAATGTTTTTTAACATCATCCATTTGAACTTCAGGAGCACCAATTTCAGGATTTTCCACTTTTTCAGGTACTGGTACAGTTTCAAGGAAATGATTTACAACACCTTCAGGTTCTCCTTCTTCTTTGATTTCCCCATTTTCTAACCATATAACATGATCAGCCAAATCATTCATGATTTCAGGCCAGTGAGAGGTGATTAACATAGTGATTCCTTTATCTTTTACACCTTCAATTAAAGTATTATGAAGTTTTTCAGCAGTCTGAGGGTCAAGAGTACCTGTTGGTTCATCAGCTAAAAACATCATAGGTTGTTTTGCTAATTGTCTTGCAAGAACTACTCTTTGTTTTTCTCCACCACTTAAATCACGTGCAACATGAGTAATCCTGTGGTTCATCTGAACCATTTCCAGTAAGTCTAGAGCATCATAGAGATTATCTTCATAATCATTCTCATCACTCATTGCCCTCATAACATTTTCAATTACAGTTTCTTCATCATATAATGCGAAGTTACGCTGTAACATAATAGCTATTCTTCTTTTAATACTTGCGAACTCTTTTCTTTCAGCATTGAAGAAATCAATTTCTTTTGCTCCATAAGTTCCGCCACATGAACATTTTTCACCTGCATGGGACGGGGATTCAACAGCCAAACAATCTGGACAAATAGCCAAATTAAAGATAACCTGACCTGCATCAGGTTTGTAATCCAATGTACCCCTGAGCATGTTAATTAATACAGATTTTCCACTACCACTACGTCCTAAAATACCTAAAGTTTCTCCTTCTTTGATTGTATATTTCGTTTTGGTTCCTGTAATTTTATAAGATGCTGAATCCAAATAAGCAGATGTAGCGGGTTGCTGTGGGGCTGTCTGGGGTTCTGCTTTGGTAGGAACAGTTTCTTCTTTTTGAGTAACAGGTGGTGTGGGCATAACAACTTTAGGTGCATCAGGAGTTATTTCCTTTATGGTATCCTTCCGTTCAATTGTATCGGAAAGTTGTGTTTCCGGTTGAACGGGTTGAGTTGTCACAGGTGGCATATCCAGCGCATTCTTGTCAGATGAAGAAGAAAATAAATCCGGGTAATAAATAAACAGGATAACACCTCCACATAATAACAAAACGATTACAATAACGGCTATTAAATAAGGTACAGGAGATTTTTCCTTTACTGGAGCTGTTTTTTTAGAAGCCGGTTGGGATACTTGTTCTGATTTGACCGGTTTTATCGTTTCTTTTTTAGCAGGAGGTATTATAGGAGCCACAGGTTGCAGATTTGCTTTCATAAGCTCTTGTTCTATAATTTTCTCGGCAGTGATCTCCTCTTTTTCTTCTATTATAGGTGCTGCTGGTTGTTGTTCTACCATTGCAACTTCCTCCTCCGGGACTTCTTCATCTTCCAGCTGTTCGACTTTTTCTTCGATATCAGTTTCTGTACTGGTCTCTTTAGGCTCTATATGAGAGGATGGCTCAATAGATTCTTCTACCATAGATACATTCTCAACAATAACAGGTTCCTCAATGAAGTCTTCCACAGATGGTTGAGCAGTTATTTGCTCTTCCTGAATCAACTCTTTTTCTGAAAGCTCATCATCAGTGCTTTCATATTCCTCTGTTACAAGGGAGGCCGTATTCTCACCAATCTCATTCAATACAGTTTGTGCTGATGCTTCCTCACCTGCTTCTTCTTCCTCTGTATCTTCTATCGGAGTATCTTCCAAAATTGTATTTTCATTCAATACAACAGTCTCAAAGTGCGCGAAAGGCTTATTTATTGTATCTCTTAGATTCGCATCCGGAGAAAATGAGACTTTTGTATGTCCCTTTATCTGGAAACGTTCTCCTGTGTTGACATTGACACTTTCCCGGCTATCTACATCAATAAGTTTGAAAGTTCCCAATCCTTTGATTTTTACAGTCTTTTCGTTCTCCAAAGCTTGTTCTATCAAGAGAAAAAACTCTTTAACAAACGCTTCGGCGTCTTTCTTGGTCATGCTATGTTTGGCTGCCAATAAGTCAGTAAGGTCTTGAATTGTTAGTCTTTCATTCATAACGGGAAATTATTTATTTAAACTTATCTTTCAATGTATTGCTAGGTCTATAAGATAGCACTAATTTGGGTGGAACCAACATGCGTTGTTTGCTTGCCGGGTTGATTGAAATTCGTTCCGCTTTCTTTTTAACTTCAAAAGAGCCGAATCCTTGAACTGCAATCACATTACCTTCTTCCAATTCTTGTGTCATACTGGACAACAAAGAACCCATCAATTCGGAAGTATCCTTGATTGTGTATCCCAATCTTTCCGCTAGTTCGGATGTAAATTCCTTATTATTCATAGTCATTTATAATCTTTGCATATAAATCAAAATCGTCTGCATTCGTCACTTCTACCTGATAAAACTGTCCGATCTTAAGTTCTCTCTCTGAACGCTTAACCAGCACTTCCGGATCTACTTCCGGTGAATCAAATTCTGTTCGTCCAATATAATAATCTCCTTCCAAACGGTCGATGATAATTTTCATCTGTTTACCGATTTTTTCTGCACTCAATTCAGCCGAAATACCTTGCTGGATATCCATTAATTCATCAAGTCTGGCCTGTTTAACCTCTTGTGGAATAGAGTCTTCGTATGCTTCTGCAGCATAGGTTCCCTCTTCTTCGGAATATGCGAAAGCTCCCATCCGATCAAAACGTACTTTGCGCACAAACTCTTTAAGCTCTTCGAAGTCTTCCTCGGTTTCTCCGGGATGCCCTACCATTAAAGTTGTTCGCAGGTGAATGCCCGGCACTTCTTTACGAAATTGTTCAATCAATCGGTAAGTATCCTCTTTGCTCACTTGCCGACGCATTAATTGCAACATATTGTCACTGATATGCTGAAGAGCAATATCCATATATTTACATACATTATCGCGTTCACGCATAACCCGGAATAAATCCGTTGGGAAATGTGCCGGATAGGCATAATGCAACCGAATCCATTCCACGCCAGGGATATCGGAAATACGTTCAATCAGTTCCGGAAGCATTTGCTTCTTATACCGATCGATTCCATAATAAGTCAATTCCTGTGCGATCACCTGAAATTCTTTCACGCCTTGCGATACCAGGTATCGTACTTCGTCCAAAATTTCCTCCATCGGTTTGGAGATATGGCGTCCTGTAATAATGGGAATGGCACAATAAGAACATTTGCGGTCACACCCTTCTGAAATTTTCAGGTAAGCATAGTGCTGGGGAGTTGTCAATGTCCGTTCGATATATAACTCATCATGATAGACCTTTCCTAAATCTTGTAAAAGCTCCTTCCAATTGAACTTGCCATAAAATTTATCTACTTGCGGAATTTCAACAGCCAATTCCTTCAGATAACGTTCGGAAAGACAACCCATCACGAAAAGTTTCTTTAAATCCCCTTCTTCCTTTCTTTCAGCAAACTCCAGAATCATATTTATGGACTCCTCTTTGGCATCACCAATAAAGCCACACGTATTGATTACTGCAATTTCTCCTTGTGGATTTTCAGTATCATGGGTTACGCTATATCCGACTTCTTCCAGTTGGCGCATTAACTGTTCGGAGTCAACCAAGTTTTTAGAGCATCCTAAAGTGATAATATCTATTCTCTTTCTTTTCATGCGTTCTCTCCAAACAAGGAATCAACGAATTCATTTTTACGGAATACTTGCAGGTCTTCCATACCTTCACCTAACCCGATATATTTAACAGGAATCTTGAATTGATCGGAAATACCAATCACAACACCACCTTTAGCGGTTCCGTCAAGTTTAGTGATAGCCATAGCAGTTACTTCGGTTGCCAGAGTGAATTGTTTGGCTTGTTCGAATGCATTTTGTCCGGTGGAACCGTCCAATACCAATAAAACTTCATCCGGTGCATCGGGCACGACCTTCTTCATCACATTCTTGATTTTGGTCAGCTCGTTCATCAAGCCCACCTTATTATGCAGGCGACCGGCTGTATCGATTATAACCACATCTGCGTTGTTGGCAACGGCAGAACTAAGAGTGTCATAAGCCACAGATGCAGGATCCGCTCCCATTTTCTGTTTGACAACAGGAACCCCTACCCGTTCTCCCCAAATCATTAACTGTTCTACGGCTGCAGCGCGGAAAGTATCGGCTGCTCCCAAATAAACCGATTTGCCTGCTTTTTTGAATTGATAAGCCAGCTTGCCGATAGTTGTAGTCTTCCCTACTCCATTCACTCCCACAACCATAATTACATAAGGTTTCCTTGTGATGGGTACGTCAAAATCAGCTACATCATCCGAGTTGTTTTCGGTAAGCAAAGCTGCTATTTCGTCACGTAATATAAGATTCAGTTCTTGAGTATTCACATACTTATCAGCCGCAGCGCGTTTCTCGATGCGTTTGATAATATTTAAAGTTGTTTCTACACCTACGTCAGATGTGATCAGTACTTCTTCCAGATTATCTAATACTTCATCGTCTACTTTTGACTTACCAGCCACAGCACGAGCAATCTTACTGAATACGCTCTCTTTGGTTTTAGATAATCCTTTATCTAAAGTTTCCTTCTTCTCCTTTGAAAAAAAACTAAAAAATCCCATATTGA
>OGZW01003965.1_pt1 | contig 10615 bp, 8 predicted proteins | sample 1577001 | NCBI WGS metagenome assembly OGZW01 (sample SAMEA3541519, study PRJEB24748) | human gut metagenome | biome: human gut; feature: human-associated habitat; material: faeces | place: China | collected 2012
GTGGATTTGATGCGGAGCTATACACAAAGCCGCAGGATTACGAAACTTTTCGGGATCAGGTCAGATCTGCAAAGAGTGTAGTTGTTTTGGTCAGCAGCCATGATGACAATACTTACTGGAAAAAGACGGGTGGTCATTATGTAAATATCAGTCTTTATAAGGAAGATACCGATGAAGTGTTTCTTGCAGACCCGGCGGATCCTGATGGAAACCGGAATTATATACCGCTGCGCTATGTATATGATGCTTTAAAAACAGTCAGTAAATATCAGTATTTGCTGGTAAATGGATATTCCGAGGAACAGAACCAGTGGAAACAGGATGGAATTGATGAGGCGTGGGTTGCACCGTGAGAATGACATCTGTTATAATGGCGGTAAGTTTGTGAAAAGTGAATTTTGGTTACAGATTTTGTTAGAATGGAGAAGATATGAATCAGGAAGAAAGAAGGCAGAAAAGACAGGATGAGTTCAAACATGCAGCAGTGGTGGTTACCGTATTTGTACTGGTCTTGGCAGTAATGATCATTGGGGCGGCAGCTGCCCTGCATAAGTTTTTGCCAAAGGGCACAAAGGAAGTAAAGACACCGGACACACAGAGCACGGAAATTTCAGATGATACACAGACATCACAGAATGGAAGTGACGTGTCGCTGAAGGAAACTTCCTATAATGCAGATGGTCTGCGTTCCATTCTTCTTAAAAAGAACTCGGTGGCAGTTCGTGAAGTAAACGATCTGAAAAAACAGAAAGCTGATCTAAAGATATCAGAGGAGGAGTATACGAAAAAACTGGCTGAAATAAAAAGCGGAAAGGATACCCCGACTGTTATTATTAAAGCAACGGATGACTCTTCATACAAGAATCTGATTGATGCTCTGGATGAAATGCAAATATGCAATATAGGTAAGTATGTAATTACAGACATCGCTGATGCAGATCAGTTCTTGATCAAGAACTATGATACGAAGGGCGATCTGAGTAAAGACATTGCGGAATAGTAACACACATTTAAAAGGAGGAAAAGAAAATGGCAAAAATAGATTTGACCTCACCTGAATGGTGTGAACTGATATTCCAAGGTAAGAACAAGGCATACGGTGCCTATAAGATGCGTGCCAATTCACCTAAACGCCACACGTGGGCAATGGTGATTGTAGTGATCATTGCTGCCATAGGTTTCAGTATACCGACATTGGTAAAACTGGCAACCCCGAAGCAGAAAGAGGTGATGACGGAGGTGACTACCTTGTCACAACTGGAAGAACCCGAAGTGAAACAGGAAGAGTTCAAGAAAGTGGAACCGGTGGCTCCGCCTCCCGCTCTGAAAAGCTCTATCAAATTTACAGCTCCTGTCATCAAAAAAGATGAAGAAGTGCGTGATGATGAAGAGATAAAGAGTCAGGAAGAATTGACTCAGACCAAAGTGGCTATCTCTATTGCCGATGTGAAAGGTAATGATGAGTTGAACGGTAAAGATATTGCTGAACTGAAAGAAGTGATAACCAAAGCCCCCGAAGCAGAAGAAAAACCATATACTATGGTAGAACAGATGCCTCAGTTCCCGGGTGGTGATAGAGAATTGCTGTCTTTTATAGCAAAGAATTTGCATTATCCTACCATTGCGCAGGAAAATGGAATACAGGGTAAAGTGTTTGTCCGCTTTGTGGTTTCGGCTACAGGTGACGTAAAGGATGTGAAGGTGATGCGTTCTTTGGACCCGTATTGCGACAAGGAAGCCATCAGGGTGATCCAGTCATTGCCGAAGTGGATTCCGGGAAGACAGAACGGACGTAATGTTCCCGTGTACTATACCGTTCCTATAACTTTTAAGCTACAATAATATCTATATATGATGATGAAGCTGTATATTGCATTATTGGCTGCTTCGTTGCTGCTGCTTTCGGGCTGCGGCAACAAACCCAAACCGGGGGAAGACGATACGTTGACCTCTGGCACTATAACGATAGCGGTGGACGAAACTTTCCGTCCCATTATAGAAGAGGAGTTACAGGTGTTTCATGCATTGACACCGGATGCCACCGTGCATCCCATTTATTGCAGCGAAGTGGAAGCCATGAAACTTTTGCTGGCGGATAGTGTACGTCTGGCTATAACCACCCGGCAACTCACCAGGCAGGAAACAGCCTATCTTAATGACAAGAAATTCTTTCCTGTATCGGTAAAGATGGCGACAGATGGTTTGGCCTTGATAGTGAACAAGCAAAATACGGATTCATTAATTACGGTTGACCAGTTTAAAGAAATACTGACGGGGAAAGTTACTGACTGGAAACAGTTGAATCCTGCTTCCCGTTTGGGTGAGCTCCAACTGGTATTTGATAATCCCAATTCGAGCACCGTACATTATGTACTTGATTCGATCTGCGGCGGTATGCCTTTGTCGAAGGACCTGAAGGCGCAGAAAACAAATCCGGAGGTGATTTCGTATGTGGCTAAGAATCCCGCAGCTTTAGGGGTTATCGGTGTCAACTGGATAGGAAATCCTGCGGATAGTACGCGACTCTCTTTCAATGACGTCATTCGGATAATGGCTGTCAGCCGTGCGGATTCGGCTACAGTGGGAAATAGTTTCAAGCCTTATCAAGCTTATCTGGCTTTGAGCCAGTATCCGCTCATTCGCAATGTGTACATTTTACTCAATGATCCTAAAAGTGGCCTGCCCAGTGGTCTGACTTCTTTCCTGACAGATTTCCGGGGACAGCGTATCATCTTGAAATCAGGACTGGTACCTGCTACGGCTGCTGTGAGGATTGTAGATGTAAAAGAGGAATAATAAATGAACAAAAAAGAAGAACCATGAAAAAATTAGTATTAACCGTGATGAGCCTGTGCCTGGCCGTAACTATGTGGGGACAGACACCAGCAGGCAGCGAATGGTCACCCCAAGTGAAACAGGCTGCCACGATGATAAAGGAGAATCCGGCAAAAGCCTCCGAGGCTTTTGATGAACTGATGAAAGGTAAAAATAAGAAGAATACTTCCTTGTTGGTAGAGATAGGCCGGGCTTATCTGGACCAGGGAAAAACAGCAGAAGCTGCCGAATATGCACAGCGCGCTAAAGATGTGAACAGTAAATGTGCTGTAGCCTATCTGCTGAGTGGTGATGTGGCATTGAAACTAAATGATGTGAACAAAGCCAGCAGTGATTATAACCAGGCTATTTATCTGGATGAAAATTGCAGCGAAGCTTATTTTAAATATGCACAGGTATATAAAGGTGTAGACCCTCAACTGTCACTGGATATGTTGATGCGTTTGCAGACTAAGGCTCCGGACGATAACCGTATCAGTAAGGAATTGGCCGATGTATATTATACGATGGGGCAGTATGGCAAAGCAAAAGAAGCTTATGAAAGTTATCTGAAAGTAGGTACGCCTACCGAACAGGACTATACCCGCTATGCCACGTTGCTATATCTGAATAAGGATTATGCGCAGTCTTCGGATATGGTAAAGAAAGGTTTGGAACTTGCTCCGGAAAATCATGTGCTGAAGCGTCTGGCGATGTATGATAATCTGGAGTTAAAGGATTACAAAGAAGGACTGGAAGCAGCCGCCACTTTCTTTTCTAATCCCGGTAATCCGGATTATGTATATTTGGATTACGTTTATTTCGCCCGTTTGCTGGAAGCTGACAAGCAGTATGATGAAGCGGTGGCACAGTTCGACAAAGCACTGGCTATGGACAAATCGCATACGGAAATCTATAAAGATATCTCTGATGTATACGAAAAGGAACGTGATTTTCCGAAGGCCATAGAGGCTTATAAAAATTATTTGGGCGGAATGAAAGGTGATCCGGATATTAGTGACCTGTTTTTATATGGACGTTTGAACTATTATGCGGCTACTGATTCTGCTTATCAGGATAAGCAACCACTTTATCTAGCTGAAGCCGATACTATTTTTGCACAAGTGGCTGCTAAAGTTCCCGATAACTATTTAGGAAACTTCTGGCGTGCCCGTGTTAATTCTTTGCGTGATCCTGAAACAACTCAGGGATTGGCAAAGCCTTATTATGAGGCTGCACTGAGTATTCTGGAACAGAAGCCTGATGCTACTAAATCAGTGTTGGTGGAATGTAACAGCTATTTGGGATATTATTATTTTGTAAAAGAAGATTATAACCAGTCAAAACTGTATTGGAATAAGATATTGGAAATTGATCCTGGAAACGAAACTGCTACTAAAGCACTAGGAGGAATTAAATAGTCCTTCTTTTTTCATTTATCATTTGAGTTGAGCGGACAGTACTTGGTTGCCGCCCGCTTAATTCGTTTCATAGTTAATGAATATTAAAGATGAGTCATTCTTCTTGTTTATTCAAATAAACTATATACATTTGCAGTGTACTAATCAACTAATACACTAAATAACTAATTAAACCATAAACACAATGATGATTGAAGTAAAGAACTTGTTTTTCAGTTATGGAAAGAGAAAACAGAAAGTCTTTGATGACTTCTCGCTAGCATTGGACAAAGGTTCAGTTTACGGCCTTTTAGGGAAGAACGGTACAGGTAAATCTACTTTGCTTTATTTAATGACAGGTTTGCTTCGTCCTCAGGCCGGACGGGTGCTTTACAAAGGGGTGGATGTTTCCATGCGCTATCCCCTGACTTTGCAGGACATGTTTCTAGTGCCTGAAGAATTTGCTTTGCCATCAGTCAGTTTGAAACAATACTTGAAGCTGAATACTCCGTTTTATCCGAATTTCAGCAATGAACTCTTGAGCACTTGCCTTCGTGATTTTGATATGAATGAAGATATTCATTTGGGCGAACTTTCGATGGGACAGAAGAAGAAAGCATTTATGTGCTTTGCATTAGCTACCAATACCTCTTTGTTGGTAATGGACGAGCCCAGCAACGGATTGGATATTCCTTCTAAAAGTCAGTTTCGTAAAGTAATCGCTTCGGGCATGACCGATGAAAAATCAGTCATCATCTCTACGCACCAGGTGAGAGATATTGACAGCCTGCTGGATCATGTGGTTATTATTGACGGTACCCGCGTATTGTTGAATGCATCGGTAAAGACCATCTGTGACAAAGTCTATTTTGCAGAGCAAGGCATGAATGAACCGACGGACACAGCACTCTATGTCCAGCCGTCCGTCCAGGGAAACAGTGTCATCTTCCCGAACACTGAGAATGAGGAAACGAATTTGAATCTGGAAGTATTATTCAACGCTATGCTGGCAGAGAGAGAAAAAATGCAAACCATGTTTAACAAGTAACACACACAAACACTATGGATACGAATAACTTCTTTAGCTTTTCGCGTATTGCAATGGTAATGAAACGCGAGATTATGGAAAATTGGAAAACGAATCTTTATCGTTTGATAGGAATTTATGCTGCATTCGCCTTGGTAATGATACTTCATATGTGGACAATGAGTTCTGGTAGGTCTTCTCAGATATCGTTTACTACTTATTGTTCTAATATAATGGGGACCTTTGTTTTTATCATTGGTATTGCCAGTATTGCTTATGCTGCCAACATTATGGAAAACATGATTACAAAAGAAAAACGTATCGCTTTTCTGATGCTTCCGGCGACTATGATAGAGAAATTTGTAGCACGATTTTTAATTGTTACGGTAGGGATGGCCGCAGCCATTATAGTTGCCGCTTCATTGGCAGAGATTACGCGTTATCTTGTACTTCCTTTGTTTAATTTGCCCGAGGCATTCCATCAATCAGTGTTGTACCATCTTCTTTCTATGGCTGCTATAGATGGAGAACAGGTATTTAGGGGATCGGGATCCGCTTTGAATATGTCCTACCAGAACTGGCTGGGTGAGCTGTGCGGATGGGCTTTCTTGGTGTGGTCACATTCACTTTATATTCTAGGGGGTAGTTATTGGTACAAGAAACCTTTTTTCAAGACATTGGGTACATTGATGCTTATTTCTATTCTGTGTTCGGTTTTGTCAGTACATATCATATCATGGGTAGGCAATGACGGTATGCGTAGTTTCGCCGAATGGCTGGAAGCTAATTTCCAGTGGGTGACATTAAACAAGTTACTTTCCTTAGGGGTGGCGTTCTTCAGTGCATTCACCATGTTCAACTGGTGGCTGAGTTACCGGCTCTTTACCCGTTCACAAGTTATTAAACCCAAATTCCGTTTGCTATGAAATTTAAAGAAAGTAAATCCATTTACTTGCAGATAGCTGACCGGATATGTGATGAAATCCTGCAAGGACAATATACGGAAGAAGAGCGTATTCCATCGGTCAGAGAATACGCCGCCACAGTGGAGGTGAATGCAAATACGGTGGTCCGCACGTATGATTACCTTCAGGGACAAGAGATCATTCACAATAAACGCGGCATTGGTTATTTTGTATCGGCAGGGGCTAAAGACCGGATTATTGCTTTACGGAAAAATACATTCCTGCATGAAGACCTGCCTGAGTTTTTCAGACAAGTGAAGACATTGGATATTCCCATGAAGGAGATAGAAAAAATGTATAAGGAATATCTGACTCAACAATGACACAACACCAAGCACATCTACGACAACACATACACAACATCGGTTAGATAAAGAAATCCAGGCAGAGCGATGACTCGCCGGGATTTCTTATATCCGGTTACTTGTCTGCTATAAAAATTGTAGTCCAGTATAACCATTCGGTTGCAGCTCGGAGGATATCGGGATTGATAGATTGGGTGTTATCTTTGGGATGATGGTAATAACCGCCTCCCAAGGCCCATAAGTCTATACATGGATAGCCGGCTTTCATAAAGACTGCACCGTCTGTGCGAGGGCGGGTCAGGAAATGAGTCTCACTAGTGAACAGACGTCGATGTACATACCTATCATTGGCTTTCTCTGATAGCTCAGCCAGTTCGGGGTATTTATAGTGATAATTCGCTCCTAGCATCTCACCTACACCCACTTGTTCCAGATTCAGGATTGCTACCACTTTGTTTTGGGGCACAAGGGGATGGTTGGTGTAGTAGGTACTTCCGGTGAGTCCGGCCTCCTCGCCGTCCACACTCATAAAGATGATGCTGCGTTTCGGTTTTATCTTTGATTTTGCCAGTGCTTCGGCTACTCCCAGCATGGCAGCGGAGGAAGAATTGTTGTCATTCGCTCCTTCAATTAGGAAAGGAATCATTCCTAAGTGGTCCAGATGGGCGGAAATGATTACATATTCATTGCATAGTATAGGATCACTGCCTTTGATCATGCCCAAAATATTTTTTCCAGTAGCATTGGGATTATAGGTAGCATTCATTTTGATGTGGGCTCTCTTTCCGGTATGGAAAGAGGCAGGCTTCTGAGTCTTATAAATCTGCCGGATGGTTTCTTTATAGGTCTTGCCTGTTCCCCTGAAAATATCATTGACCACAGTGTCTGTAACATGACAATAGACAAATCCCGGATTATAGGGGGCATTCGGACCGGGAACCCATTTGTATAACAAGCCTGCCGCACCATGGGCTGCAGCGTTGTTCAGCTTGGTTTGGTGCAAAGTATGTTTGTACCACATGGCCAGTGAATCGGGGTTACGGCTTATATTGGGTGTTTCTCCCTCTACCAGCACAATCTTGCCTTTTACATCTATGTCTTTGTAATCATCATATCCTAATTCGGGTGCTGTAACGCCAAATCCGGCATATACCACATCGGCTGTCACTTCTCCGTTACTGGTCATTCCTCCGGCAAACCAACCATCTGCCCAAGGGTATGTCTTGGAGATCCATACAGTTTTTTTCTTGTCTTGGGTGACAGGAAATAGGATATCCATAGTGCTTCCCGGTTGTATCTCTACACAAGGGTGGGGGAATAGCTGTATGTAGGAACCATTCTCACCACGAGGTATTAGTTTCCACTCTTTAAAATATCCTTTTACGATATCTACAGCTTTAGCCATTCCGGGCGAACCTGCGAGTCGTCCCTCCAAGGCCGGGTCTGAAAGTTGCTTTACATAACCGAAAATCTTTTCGGTAGTGATGTTACGATGCATGGCATCAAGGTACATTTCTTCATCAGTCATGGTAGCCGTTCTTCTTTGGGCGGATGAAGACAGGGAGCCCAATGCAAGAATTGCAGATAACAAGAGGAGTCCTTTTTTCATGTTAATATGTTGATTTAAGATTCGGTTCTAAAGATAAAAAGAAAAGATCAGATTCCTGTTTATCTCCTTGTAAAAATCTTAAGTTCGTATTTCTTGATATAAATCAAACCGTTACATCGTGAAAAGTCTGTACCTTTGCACCCCGAAAATCAAGGGTAACAAGTGGACGTAATTCAAGAACCGAGAAGTGTACGAAAGAACCTTGCCAGACTGGCGGTTCCTATTTTCATTGAAACATTGCTGATTATGATGCTGGGCGCGGTAGATACCGTGATGCTGAGTCAGTATTCAGACAATAGTGTGGCTGCCGTCGGGGTGGTCAACCAGCTCATCATGTTTGCTTTCCTGATATTCGAGGTGATTAATATAGGAACTTCCGTACTCTGTTCGCAATATTTGGGAGCAAGAATGCACAAGAATATGGTGCAGGTGGTGGGAGTATCATTGATACTCAATTTGGTGTTCGGCCTGTTTGTCAGTGCTATTCTGCATTACGGAGCCACTTCTCTGCTATCTATGATGGGACTTCGTCCCGAACTGATGGAATATGGAGTGAGTTACATGAAGATAGTAGGGGTATTCGCTTTTTTTCAAGCCATATCTCTGACTATTTCTGCCTCTTTGCGTAGTGCTAACAAAGCGGTTTATCCCATGATGGTAACGGTAGTTGTGAATATTCTGAATATCATCGGTAACTATTCGCTGATTTTCGGTAAGTTCGGCATGCCGGCTTTGGGAGTGGAAGGTGCGGCTATCTCTACAGCATTTGCCCGAGGGGTATCTATGGTGATACTTTTTGTAATTCTTTTCCGCAAGCATATTCCCAGATTTCCGTTATCCTATTTTTGCCCCTTCCCGTTTGTCGAGCTGAAAAACCTGTTGAAAATCGGAGTCCCCTCGGCCGGAGAAAATATGTCCTACAGTTTCTCTCAGGTAGTATTGACCTATTTTATTAATATGTTGGGGAATGAAGCGCTGGCTACCCGTACCTATGTGGTGAATATAGTGATGTTCGTTTATTTGTTTGCTATTGCCATGGCACAAGGCGGAGCCATCTGTATCGGACATCTGGTAGGTGAAAGGAAAATTCATGCAGCCTATCTGTTAGGCAAATATGTGATGCGTATTTCTATTTTGGTTTCTTTGGTTTTATCCTGTATCTGGGCTTTGATGGGGCATACCTTGTTTAGCTGGTTGACAGATAATCCGGAAATTATCCGTCTGGGTACTATTATCCTGTTTATTGATGTGATTTTGGAAGTGGGACGGGCTATTAATATTTATGCGACGAATGCTTTACGTGCAACGGGTGATGTAAATTATCCGTTTTATGTAGGATTTGTTGTTCAGTGGAGTGTTGCCGTAGGTTGTGGTTTCTTGTTCGGCATTCATTGGGGATGGGGATTGGTAGGTATGTGGTGTGCGTTTGTGCTGGATGAAAATCTTCGTGGTATTATCTTTGTACAGCGTTGGAACAGTCTGAAATGGACTAAAAAGGGATTTGTGAAATAAATCTTCATTTTCGCAAACTTTATGCATCTTCAGGCCGTTAAACTCAAGAAAAAGAATTAATTTTGCAGTCTGATAATTATCAAAGAATATAATATGGAGCTCGATTTACTCACGGCAATATCACCTATTGACGGTCGATACAGAGGAAAAGCGGGAGCTTTGGCCTCTTATTTTTCTGAATTTGCACTCATCAAGTACCGTGTGCAGGTAGAAATTGAATACTTTATCACTCTGTGTGAACTACCGTTGCCACAGCTGAAAAGCTTTGATCATGCACGTTTTGATGCATTGCGCGCTATTTATAAGAATTTTTCAGAAGCTGATGCACAGCGTATTAAAGAGATAGAAAGTGTAACAAACCACGATGTAAAGGCTGTAGAATATTTCATCAAAGAAGAATTCGATAAGTTGGGCGGAATGGAGGAATACAAGGAATTCATTCATTTCGGATTAACATCACAGGACATAAACAATACTTCTGTACCTTTGTCTATAAAGGAGGCATTGGAACAAGTGTACTATCCGCAAATTGAAGAGCTGATTGCTCAGTTGACTACATACGCTGAAGAATGGGCAAATATCCCTATGTTGGCAAAAACACATGGGCAGCCTGCTTCTCCTACTCGCCTGGGTAAAGAAATCATGGTTTTCGTTTATCGTCTGAATCGTCAGCTGGCTGTATTGAAAGCTTGTCCTGTCACGGCTAAATTCGGTGGTGCGACGGGTAATTACAATGCACATCATGTAGCTTATCCCGAGTATGACTGGAAAGCATTCGGAAATCAGTTCGTGGCAGAGAAGCTGGGGTTGGAACGTGAGGAATATACCACTCAGATTTCTAATTATGATAATCTGGGAGCCATCTTTGATGCCATGAAGCGCATCAATACCATTATGATTGACATGAACCGCGACTTCTGGCAGTACATCTCTATGGAGTACTTCAAACAGAAGATTAAAGCGGGCGAAGTCGGTTCCAGCGC
>OGZW01003972.1_pt1 | contig 10603 bp, 9 predicted proteins | sample 1577001 | NCBI WGS metagenome assembly OGZW01 (sample SAMEA3541519, study PRJEB24748) | human gut metagenome | biome: human gut; feature: human-associated habitat; material: faeces | place: China | collected 2012
GAAATGCTCTGCCATGGTGAGGCCGGAGAGGGCGACACGCATACGCACGCCCGGGGACTCGTTCATCTGGCCGAAGACGAGCGCCGTTTTATCGCCGACACCGCTTTCACGCATTTCACGCCAGAGGTCGTTACCCTCACGGCTGCGCTCGCCGACGCCGGTAAACACGGAGTAACCGCCGTGCTCCATGGCGACGTTGTGGATGAGCTCCTGGATAAGGACGGTCTTGCCGACGCCTGCGCCGCCGAACAGACCGATTTTGCCGCCCTTCGGGTACGGCTCCAGAAGATCGATGACCTTGATGCCGGTCTCGAGGATCTCGACGGCCGGGTTCTGCTCGTCAAACGACGGAGCTTTTCTGTAAATGCTTTTGTGCGGCTCGGTTGCGGGAACGGCTTCGCCGCCATCGATGGGATCGCCGAGCACGTTGAACATGCGGCCGAGCGTGTTTTCGCCCACCGGCACTTCGATGGTTTTGCCCGGAGCCTCAACCTGCATACCGCGGGAAAGGCCCTCACTGCCGGAAAGCATGACGCAGCGGACCGTGTTGTCACCCACATGCTGGGCAACCTCCATCACATACCGCCGTCCGTCCACGGTAAGCGAAAGGGCTTCTCTGATTTTCGGCAGAACGCCGGACTCGAACTGTACGTCGATGACCGGGCCGGAGATCTGTACGATCTTACCTGTATTCACGTTGTTCACGCTTCCTTCCTGTGTTTTTGACGCTGTGCCTTCGCACCGGCGGAGACCTCTGTAATCTCCTGCGTGATGGCAGCCTGACGCACGCGGTTATACTGCAAGGAAAGCTCTGCGAGGAGCTTTTCCGCGTTGCTGTTGGCGGAATCCATCGCCGTCATGCGGGCATTCTGCTCGCTGCAGAAGCTATCGATGAGGGCACTGTAAATAAAGCCCGAAACATAGCTTTGCATGATGTTGTTGAGAACCGCCTGCACGGAGGGTACAAACTCGAACGGCGTGGTGACCGCCTTTTCCACCGTATCCGTCTGGAAATAGGCGCGGTGGAACGGCAGCAGACGCGTGCAGTGTGCAGAGGACGTGAGGCTGTTCTCCATATCGGTGTAAATGACAAAAATCTTCTTAAAATCCCCGCGGTCGTAGCCCTCGAGCAGGATGTCGCAAATTTCTCTCGCGCGCTGCATGGTAGGGTTCTGTGCCGTATAGAGGAAGCTGTGCTCCATGGGGATATTGTGCTGCGTAAAGAAGTGGCGGCCATATTCGCCTACAACGTAGAGCTTCGTGTCGGGATGCTCATCGAGCATGTGCATAGCTTCCTTGATGACGTTCTGGTTGTATGCGCCCGCGAGGCCTTTATCCGCCGTGATGACGAGGCACGCGTAGGTGCCCTCCAGCGGCGGCTCGCCCTCAGGGGGGTAGAAATAGCGGCTGTCCACGTCGTTCTGGGTACGGAAAATACGCTTGATCTCCGTGCGCAGCGCCTCGAAATACGGGCGCGTGCGGTCCAGATCGTTGCGTGCTTTGCGCAGCTTTGTGGAAGCGATAAGGTACATGGCGTTCGTGATTTTACGCGTATCCTTAACGCTTTCGATTCTGGTTTTAATCTCTTTTGTATTAGCCATAGCGAAAACCGCCTTTCCGAGCGCTTACGCGTTCTGCGGGTTTTCCGCCTTGTACTTTTCGAGGAATTCCTTCGCGACTTTCAAAATCTCTTCGCGGTCGGGGTCGGAAAGCTGACCGGTGGTATCGACACGGCGGCAGACATCGCTCATATTCTTCTCGGCGTACTTGATGAGCTCCGTGTGGAAACGACCCATATCGTCAAGCGGGACGTCCTGCATGACGTGGTGCAGGGCGGAGACGAGCGTGATGACCTGATCGTGCTGGCTCATCGGATGGTACTGCGGCTGACGCAGCAGACGCATAAGGCTCTGACCGTAGGTGAGCTGACGCTTTGTGGTCTCGTCGAGGTCGCTGGAGAACTGGGTGAAGACTTCCATTTCGCGGTACTGGGCAAGGTCCAGACGGATGCCGCCCGCTGCCTTTTTCATGGCCTTTGTCTGGGCGTCGCCGCCGACACGGGAAACCGAAAGACCGACGTTGACAGCCGGACGCTGGCCGGAGAAGAACAGGTCGCTCTCAAGGAAGATCTGACCGTCTGTGATGGAAATAATGTTCGTCGGGATGTAAGCGGAAACGTCGCCCGCCTGCGTTTCAACAATCGGCAATGCCGTCATGCTGCCGCCGCCGAGGGCATCGGAAAGATGCGCGGAACGCTCCAACAAACGGGAATGCAGGTAGAAAACGTCACCCGGATACGCTTCACGACCCGGGGAGCGCTCCAAAAGCAGGCTCAGTGCACGGTACGCAATGGCGTGCTTTGAAAGGTCATCGTACACGATGAGGACATCTCTGCCCTGATACATGAAGTGCTCGCCGAGTGCGCAGCCGGCATACGGTGCGATGTATTGCAAGGAAGCCGAGTCACTGGCAGATGCGTTGACGACGATGGTGTAATCCATGGCGCCGCGGCGCTTTAAGGTCTCCACAAGCTGTGCAACGGAGCTGGACTTCTGACCGATGGCGACATAGATGCAAACGACATTCTTGCCCTTCTGGTTCAAAATGGTATCGAGCGCGACGGCGGTTTTACCGGTCTGGCGGTCGCCGATGATAAGCTCACGCTGGCCGCGGCCAATCGGGAACATGGAATCGATGGCGAGAAGGCCGGTTTCCATAGGCGCGTTGACCGGCTGGCGGTCGACAATGCCCGGTGCGGGGCACTCGATGGGGCGGTAGCCCTCGGCGCTGATGTCACCCTTGCCGTCGATCGGCGTGCCGAGTGCATCGACAACACGGCCGAGGAAGCCGTCGCCGACCGGGATACCGGCGGTCTTGCCGCTTCTGCGCACAAGGCTGCCCTCGGTGATCTCGGCATCGTCGCCAAAGAGGACGCAGCCGATCTCATTGCGGCGCAGGTCCTGCACCATGCCCTTAACGCCGGAGGAGAACAGGAGAATCTCGCCGTAGGCGGCATGCTCAAGGCCACTGACAACGGCGATCTCATCGCCAACGGTGAGAACCGTACCGGTCTCTTCCGCTTCTGCGGACGGGGTAAAATCTTCAACGGCTTCCTTCATCAGCGGAATGACGGAATCGCTGCCGGACTTTAACGCCTTTAGCTTTTCTTCAAACTGGCGCAGACGGCTTTTGAGGCTCCAATCGTACACATCGGTGCCGACGGTAAGCGTGAAGCCGTTCAGCATTTTATCTTCTTCAAAGGTGAGCGGAATCTCACGGCCATAGGTACGCAGCAGGAATTCCGCAAAGCGCTTTTCCTGTTCGGCATCCGGGCGGCGGCTGCCGCGGAGAACGGCTACAGCCTTTTCATCTGCATTACGCATTCGGCTCTCCCCTCTCTGCCTGATCGAGGAACGCGTCATACGGATCGCCGTCTTTATAAACAAGCTTCTTGGTCGCTTCCATAGCGAGCTCGGTAAGCTCCTTCTGTGCGTCTGCGATCATCTTATCATGTACACGGGCGGCATCCTTCTGCGCATCGGCGACGATCTTATCCGCCTGTGCATGGGCATCGGAAAGCTGCTGCTGTACGCTGCGGTCGAGCTCTTTCTGCGCTTCGGTTCTCTTTGCGCTGATCTCGCCCTCAACGGACTTGAGCTGCTCCTGATAATCCGCCTTGATCTTTTCGGCGGAATCGAGTTCACTTTGGGCCTTCTGTGCCATTTCGGCATAATGCGCTTCGCGCTTTGCCATGAAGTTCTTGACCGGCTTGTACAAAAGGAAATACAGGCCGCCGAACAAAATGACGAAATTCAGTACATGCAGCAAAATCTGCTGCCAATCAATATTCAGTGGGATGTTCACGATCTGCACTCTCCTTTACAGGACGAAGATGATGAGGATAACAACGAGCAGGGCATAAATGATGGCCGTCTCGATAAAGACGAGGCCGAGCATGAGGGTGGTACGGATCTTGCTTTCAGCCTCCGGCTGACGTGCGATGCCCTCAACAGCCTTACCTGCGGAGAGGCCCATACCGACTGCACCGCCGGCGGCTGCAATACCGACTGCAATAGCGGAAGCAAGTGCCTTAAGGCCGGTTGTGCTGTCTGCGGTGGTGGCTGCAGCTTCTACTGCGGTTTCGGCTGTTGCCGTGGTGGTTGCGGCATCACCGTTTGTTGCGGCGAATACCGGAATGGAGATGGCGAGGATGGCGATGACTGCCAGCAGAATGATGGCAAGCTTCTTTAACTTTCTCTGTTTTGCGTTCATGATATTTTCCCTCCGTAGGTTAATTTTCAGCTTCTGCTTTTACTTTTTTCTTTTTCGGTTCCTGCTTCTCGGAAACCTCGCCGAAATAGAGCGCGACGAGCATCGTCAAAACATATGCCTGAATGAGCGCGTGCAGCAGCGTGAACAGAACGCCCACGATGACCGGCAGCACAAAGCTCAGATTCACATAATAATACACAAGCTCCGTAACGAGCAAGCCGCTTAAAAGCGCGCCGAACAGACGGAAGCTCATGGAAATCGGCAGCGAGAACTCCTTTAAAGTGCTGCCCACGCCTTTGAAGCCGTTATACGCGATACCGCCTCCCAGAATGACGAGGTACGAGAAGCAGCCCATGGCGATGGCGGCGTTGACATCGGACAGCGGCGCCGGAAGCGTGATGGGCGAGCCCTCCGTTGTGATAGCCTGAATGCCGAACAGCTCAAAGAGCGTACCGATGAAAATGTACGCGCCGGCCGTGAAGATGTACGCACCGAGGAAGCCGCTGCGCCCCGGGCTGTTGGACTTAGCCATGCCGTCGAACAGGTCTACCGCCTGCTCAAGGAGCATCTGGAACTTTCCGGGCACCATCTTAAAGCGCGGAATGACGAAAATGCGCACGATGACCGCAAACACCAGCAAGATGCCCGAGACCACCATGGCGGAGATCAGCGCCGGGTTGACATCTTTGATGCCGAAGAGGCTGATTCTGTTCGTCTCATGCAGAACCGCGTCACGCATGGTCACCTGAATCGTTTCGGTCTTCTGCACCGAAGGAACCAGAATGCTTGCGACGAGCAGCACCACAATAGCGCAGATCCACAAAGCCAGCTTTGTTTTCTTTGCTTTCATTGTTTTTCCCTTTCTTTCTCAAAATTTTGCCTTCCATTTCAATATCACCGGGCAAAAATTCCCCCTTCAGCGCTGCGCCCCAAAAGGGCACACGACCGCATCTTTCGCCGCTGTGAAAAGCAGCAACAAGACACGGTCACAAGAGCACACGTTTTTGTTGACATTGACCAAATATCCTGTTACTTTTTTGTAAACTGTATTTGGAAGCATCTGTATTATACGCACATTAAATCGAATTGTAAAATGTTATATTGACATATCTACTATTTCATTTTTGATATTTTAGTAAGCCGTATGGAATTTCATTATGCCGTGCGCTATTTTTCTCTTTACAAATAAAGATAAGATGGAACGGCGCGCGGGAAAAGTCAGGCTTTTTCAACTTGACAGGGGCTTTCCCCTTGCTTTATACTGGAGAAAACAGATGGAAACGGGGAGTCAATATGCGGACGGTTTATAAAAACGGCACGGTTTACACGGGAAACGGCTTTGTGACGGATTTTGCGGTGGAAAACGGGAAATTCTGCTTTGTGGGCGAGACGGATAAAGCCACGGCAGATGAAGTAGTCGATTTAGACGGAAAATTCGTCTGCGCGGGGTTTAATGACTCACACATGCATGTGCTGAACCTCGGCAATGTACTGACAATGGCGAACCTCGGCGCGCACACGACGTCTTTAAAGGAGATGCTCGACTGTCTGCGCACCTATATAAAGGAAACGGGCGTAACACCCGGCACGTGGGTGCAGGGGCGCGGCTTTAACCACGATTATTTTGCAGACGAGCGCCGCTTTCCGACGCGGTGGGATTTGGATTCTGTCTCTACCGAACACCCGATCTGCATTACGCGGGCATGCGGGCACATCTGCGTAGTGAACTCGAAGGCGCTGGAAGTGTTGGGCATTACGAAGGACACGCCGCAAGTGGCGGGCGGCAGCTTTGCTTTAGATGAAAACGGCGAGCCGAACGGGCAGTTTTTTGAAAACGCCGTAGCGGTGGTGTACGCGGGCATCCCGGAGCCGGATGAGGCGCAGCTGTGTGCAATGCTGCGCGCCTCCTGCAAGCGGCTGAACCGTTACGGCATCACCTCTTGCCAAAGCGACGACTACGAGACGTTCCCCGGTGTGCCGTATGAGACGGTGCAGAAGCTTTTGAGAACGCCGGGGCTGATGACGGTGCGCGTGAATGAGCAGGCACAGTTTACGAACGTAGAGGCGCTTTCTGAATATATCGAGAGCGGCGATGCGTATTTTGAAGACGATATGTTCCGCGCGGGACCGCTGAAGATCATCTCGGACGGCTCGCTCGGCGCACGCACAGCGTGTTTAAGCCGCCCGTATGCGGACGATGAGAACGCACGCGGCATTCCGCTATACACGAATGCGGAATTGAACGGGCTTATCTCTCTTGCGAACGAAAAGGGACTTTCCGTTGCGGTACACGCCATCGGCGACGGGGCGCTCGACAACGTATTGGACGCTTACGAAAAGGCGCTTCATGAGCACCCGCGCGACGACCACCGACATGGCATCGTGCACTGCCAGATTGTGCGGCGTGACCAGATTGAGCGCATGAAGGAATTAAAGCTGCGCGTGAATTTGCAGTCGATCTTCCTCGACTACGACACGCACATTGTGCGCGAGCGTGTGGGCGATGAATTGGCGAGCACGAGTTACCCGGCTAAGACGCTTCTGAATGCGCGCATTCCGTTCTCGAACGGCTCGGACGCGCCGGTGGAGGAGCCGAACGTGATGCGCGGCATGGAGTGCGCGGTGACGCGGCGAAGCATTGGCTCAACGGACACACCGTATCGCCCTGAGGAAGCGCTGACGGTACGGGAGGCCATCGACTCGTTTACAAAAAGCGGCGCGGTAGCGTCATTTGAGGAAGGCAAAAAGGGCGAGATTGCAAACGGACAGCTTGCGGACTTTGTGGTGCTTTCCGAAGATCCGTTCAAGGCGGACGCCAACACGCTGCACCGCATTGAAGCCGAGGCGACGTATTTGGGTGGCAAATGCGTTTACAAAAAATAAAACAACGAAAATTCCGGGTAAGGCTTGTCTTTGCCCGGTTTTCGTTTATAATGGATAGGGCGCGTGTATTCGGTGCGCCGCTTATTTTTCTCAGGGGAGAACATTTATGGGTAAATTTACATTTCATCCGGTCAAATCGCTGCAGTCTGATCCGAAACTGCGCATGCTGTGCCTTTTCGGCATTGAGGGCTTTTTATTGCAGTATGCCGTTTCGCTTTACACGCTGGCGAACAATTTGTATGCGACGAATCTTGGCGCGACGGACACGCAGATCGGCCTTGTGCAGATGGTGCCGAACATGGTGGCGGGCATCTGTATGATTCCGGTGGGATTCCTTGCGAACCGTACGAAGACGAGCCGCACGGTGCCGTTCGTACTGGCGCTGTTTTTGAGCGCGGCGTATTTTGCTTACGGCTCTGTGCCACTGTTCGGCGAGCACCGCATGACGGCATTTTTTGTGTTTCTCGGCATGACGGTGGGCGGCATTGCGCTGTATAACGCGCAGTGGCAGACATTCTTCGGTGACGCGGTGGAGCCGGGCCTGCGCAACAGCGTGTTCACGTTCCGCAGCCGGTGTCTGTTCTTTGTGGGCATTGTGGTGCCGCTTTTGTGCGGCAATATCATGACGCTGATGCCGGACACTGAGGGAAAGCTCATTGTGCTGCGCATTTTCTTTTATGCTGCAGGTGTATGCATGCTTTTGCAGGCGCTTGTGCTGCGCCGCATCCCCTGTCCGCCGCGCAAGGCGGAAGAAAAGCAGGAGATGGGACTGAAAATGTTCCCGGAAGCTTTGAACCAGATGGTACGCAGCAAGCCGTTCCGCGGCTTTTTCATCTGCATCATGCTGTTTTACCTTTCGTGGCACCTGGACTGGAGCCTTTGGTACATAGCGGAGACAAAATATGCCGGCATGAACGAAGCGCAGCTGAGCTTTTTTCAGGCTTTGTGTTCCATTTGCCAGATGATCTTCATCGGCTTTTTCTCGAAGCTGTGCCGCCGCAAATCCGAGCATTTTACAATCATTTTTGTATGCGCAGGCTTGCTGCTCTGCCCCATTACGGTGGCTTCTATGACGTTGCTGCCGCAAAGCGCGCGTATGCCGTACTTTATGATTCTGGCGCTCATCGGCAACATTCCGCAGGGTGCGACGAACATGTGCGTGGTACAGCTACTTTTGCAGGCGACGCCGAAAAAGAACCGCGCGCTTATCATCAGCATTTACACGCTGTTTGTGACGCTGAGCAACTCGCTTTTGCCGTTCTTCGGCGTTTCGGTCTACACGACGCTCGGCGCGAACGACACGGCAATCTTCACGGTGAACGTGATCGAATCTGCGGCACGCTTTGGGGTGCTGATTATGATGATCCTCCGTTACCGCATGATGAAGCGCCGCGGCGACTTGTTCCGCCCGCTGTGCGAGGAGTAAGGAGAAACATATGGCTCTTGTTTTATACCATGTTGAAGACGCTGCAAAGGAAAAGCAGCTTTCTGCACTGTGTGGAAAAATAGAGGCAAAGGGATTAAATCCATATTTTGGATTTATGCATAGGGATGCAGAAAAACATCCAACTCTTGCAAGTGATTTAATGGAAGAATGGAGAGCTGTAATAGTTGATGCTACAGTAATGAGTATAATAAATGGCAACGAAATAACAAAAGAGGAATTTACTCATAACGTAGATGAACCAGGCTGTTATTTGAACAGAAAAGGTGTTGGAATTTTAATTAAAAAGTTGGAAAAGAAATTTCAAACAGATGTAAAATATCTTAGTTATATAGATTATACTGTGGATTTTCGCCACGCTATGCTGCTTCAGGTTAATCAGTTAGTTAAAGCAATGGAAAGTGAAGACGCATCGTTATACTATCCAATACAGATAAGATGATAGGAAAAGGTGATTTTTATGGATGAAGATTATTATTTTAGAATTGATGATGAATTGTCAGAAGATAGGGTGTTTGTGTTAATTATTTATGATATAATTAGCAATAAAAGTAGAAATAAATTTTCTAAGCTATTATTAGGATATGGTTTTAGAATTCAGAAATCAGCATTTGAAGCTGTTATTTCTAAAGATAAATTAATAAAATTATTAGCAGAAATTCCAAGGTATATTAATGAAAATGAAGACAGTGTAAGGCTGTATCAGATAAAAGGAAAAGGTAATGTTACAACTTGGGGTAAAAATGAAAATTATGATGTAGATGAAGTAATAATATTATAGGAGAAACAGAAAATTATGAGTAGAGTATTATTTTCGCCAATAGGTGGAACAGATCCGATAAGATATTTATATGATGGTTCTATGTTACATATATGCAGGTATTACCAACCTGATAAAGTTATATTGTATTTATCCAGTGAGATGGTAGAAAAGCATAGAGAAGATAATAGATATGTAAGGACTTTGAATATGCTGGGAGATTCTATAGGTCATACTTTTGATATCAAGGTTATTGAGAATGAAGAATTAATTGATGTTCAAAAATATGATGTTTATTATGAAATATTCAGGCAGGAGGTAAAGAATATAAGCGATAATTTATCATCTGGTGATGAATTGATTGTGAATATGGCATCAGGAACACCTGCAATGAAGAGTGCGCTGCTTATATTAGCTACATTATCAGAATACAAGTTTATACCGATTCAGGTAAACTCGCCGCAGAAGAAAATGAATTCGGAGATAGAAGACAGAAATAATTATGATGTAGAGCTTAATTGGGAATTAAATCAGGATAATTTACCAGATAGCGAAAATAGGTGTGAAGAAGTTAAATGTATGAATTTAATTAAACTTTTAAAGATTGATTTGATTAAAAAATTTATACGAAAATATGATTATAGTGCAGCATTTGAGCTGGGTAAAGTCTTCCGGGGCCAAGCTGGTGGTGGCTTTCGTCATGATCCTGTTTCTGGGAAAGGGTCTTTTTATGGGATCCGCGTCCATGATCGTGGCGGCGTTTGCCGGATCCATGCTTTCCATGGGGTTTGTACTGGTGATCGCACGGCGGGTAAGGCAGATGCCTGTGCTGGTGGTATGCGGTGTTATGATCAGCTATATCTGTTCTGCAATCACGGATTTCGTGGTGACCTTTGCAGACGACGCCAACATTGTAAATTTACACAACTGGTCCATGGGCAGCTTTTCCGGTACGACCTGGGATCAGGTGCGGGTCATGGCGGCGGTGGTGCTTCCTGTATCCGTGTTGTCATTTTGCATGGCAAAGCCCATCAGCGCTTATCAGCTGGGCGAGGAGTATGCCAGGAGCCTTGGCGTGAATGCAAAACGGTTTCGGGCAGAGCTGATTCTGTTATCCAGCGTCCTTTCGGCCTGTGTGACGGCCTTTGCGGGACCGGTATCTTTTGTGGGCATCGCTGTGCCGCAGCTGGTAAAGCGGCTCTTTGGAACGGCAAAGCCCATTGTAGTGCTCCCAGGCTGCTTCC